>SDBT01000994.1_pt1 | contig 48044 bp, 48 predicted proteins | sample 2277101 | NCBI WGS metagenome assembly SDBT01 (sample SAMN10404973, study PRJNA504765) | marine sediment metagenome | isolation source: marine sediment core GS10_PC15, 103 cmbsf | place: Arctic Ocean: Southern Knipovich Ridge | collected 2010 | reverse complement strand
GGCTCGAGAGGCTCGTGGCCAGGCGACGCTGGATCACAGGGCTGGCATCCTTATAGCACAGCAGTCAACGGCTACTGCCAAAAATATTCTGGTAGCGATGATTACCTTTCCTCAGATCTGTGGTGGAGTGAGTAGCTTCCTCCAAACTTGTGAGGGAGTGAGTAGCAATCAAGACTCTCTTTATATAGAGAACGGGGGGTCGGGGGAGGGACTCGGTTGGGTGAGTGTAACGAGAATGCACCATATCGATTCAATGATTGACAGAATGACTACATCTTGTCATAATCAGCCTACTAGCAGAGCGCAGCAGTCCGTCTTGCTCGAAAGAGCAGCCAAGAGCGGGGGGATATGGCTGTAAGTGCCTTGATAGCAGCATGTTATGGCCTTACCAAGTGGGGCTGGTGACTGACTAGTCTGCACTACTCCTGCTACTGTCCCCTCTAAGTGGGCTAGCCATAAGGGTGAGCAGTGATAGAGCCTACCATCCTAGGGACCTAGGTAGCGAGTAGTAGCGCTTGGGATCGAGTGACTTTCTAACCCTTGACTAGTCCGTGAGCCTGTTGCAGTCTCTGCTAGTGCAGTGAGACAGTCGCTGTGCTCTCGAGCGTGCTACCTAACGCAGCCCAAACGAGTGACATTTAGCTCGATGCTAGGCTACTTCGCTTACAGGACTTACAGCGATCTTGACATTTAGCCAAGTTGGCAGTCGGCCTGCCTATCTGGCAAGTAGTTGACTATGATTGACTTATGTTAGTTGCCTACTAGACTGCTCCTGCTAGGGTGGTGGGCTCGCTGCGATATCGAACGTCTTCCGTCTTCATGGGCAGGAGATAGAGGTAAAGGACCGGCGAGCCTGCCACCTACTACCTGACTACCATAAGGGCTATCTAGGTCATTGGGATTCACCTCTCGTGGCTAAACTGCAATGGTAGTCTAACCTACAAGGAGCTGAATCGATGATTTCTTCTCTTCATGCTTTGACTGCTGACGAGTCCGAATCGATCGCCGACTATCTGGAAGCTGCACCTAAGGCACGCCAACTGCGATTTGGCGATGAATGGGCCCCTGACGGATACGTATGACCGGTTCTCTTCCTCGCGCAGTTACGCGGGCAGAAGATCACAGCCGAGGGCTTTGCAGACTACTCCGGTAGCAAGTCTCTCCATTCCCTGGTAGGGAATGATAACTGCCACACGATCTACCAGTTACTGACTGTCCTAAGCGATGCTACCAACACTCGTCAAGAAGGGCTCTATCACAATCTGGTAGTCCGTGGAGCAGAGCGGATTATTGAGAGTCTGCGAGCTTACTCGCGGGGAAGGGGCTGAATCAATGGCCAAGTCATTCATGGAACAGAGTCGGGACGCGTGGATAAAGCTCGCTGAAGTGCGTGAGGAGAGGATTGAGCTTCTCGAAGGGAAGCTAGCTCACGTCAACAAAGCGCTCGCGGATCATGATCTCAAGCGCGACGACGCCGAACGCCGGATCGAGAACCTTCATGCCCTGAGAGAATCACTCAAGCTTGAGGGGAATCGATGAGTCCCGAGCCATCGGACTACGAGCTTACGCTCTGCCCTGTTTGCCACGTAGACGACGAACGCTACGTCAGCCGCTGGTATGATCGCCATGGCATCTACTCGGGCCGCGCTTGCGAACCCTGTGCGCACACGTTGCCTGGACAAGGCGAGATGTGGTTCTACGATGCTGAAGAGCCGATTGAGGAGCCAGATTGATGGATCCCAATATAGCACTCAAGAACATACTCTGGCTGGCAATGGTAGTCAACGACGAGCTGGAGATCACTAACACGAGTGATGCCGAGGAGCTTGCTGAGCTGGTCCTGGCCCTTGACGAGTGGCTGCGCAAGCACGGTGCTTTGCCCACTGTCTGGATCGAGAAGCCGGATCGCTATGCCGGGTTCGACCAGGAAGGCTCAGCTAACTAATGGGCTACCAAGCGTCCCGCGACTACTTCCTGACTAGCTTCACTCGCATGTTTCCCGAAGCTCCTCACGGCACTGCTCTGGCTCTCCTGCGTGCTGCTACGAGCGAGCAGCGATACAACGAGATTGCTACCTCGATCGACGTGGGTGCAGTTGAGTTGGCCAGACTCGAGAAGCGAAGCGACGCACGGCGTGAACGTATAGCAGTGCTCTGCAATGAGATCGGAGCGGATCTCGAAGAGAACGGCGACCCCCGCGGCTGCCCTTTCAGGATCTGCTTTTGGACCGGTATCTGGCTGGGCGTTCCAGGCAAGGGACTGCCGGCGAGGTGCTTTCGATGAGCGACAAGGAGCCCGCGCTCTTTCTCGGCGGACCGGCCCACGGACGCCTCCAAGTGATCCCCGGCGACTACCGCTACTGGGACTTCGCGATCCCCCCGAAACGGCTCGCGAGCTATGTGGACTTCATCCAGGACCCGACCAAGCCAGTCGATATCGAGATTGTCACCTACGTCAAAACGCCAATCCTAAGAGATTTGGTCTACTTCATCCCGGCTTCGGTGCCTGCCGACGAGGCCGTGCTCTTTGTCCTGCAAGCCCTTGATCGTATCGCTCGGACCAAGTACTGGGGTGAAGCAGGGCAGCCAAAGCATACCGGGGATCAGTTCACGCCCGAGCCGATGCCGCGACTTGACGCAGACCCGAACACAGGAATACCTTATGGGGATCTTACATAAATGAACTTCGTCGCAGTCCTGACAAGGGCGACCAATCCAACTCGAGCTGGGGAGGTCTGGGCTTGCCTTGGTAAGCAGGGTGGGACGCAGCACTAGGGGAACTGAACCATTCCCAGACATAGTGCTTCGTATAGTCAGGACTGCGACACCTTATTCTAGGCTTGCAGTCATCCGTCGAGCAGCGATAAATAGATTGTGGGCACGCCCTCAAGCGGACCCTTCCTCAAAACGCAGTCTACGCCGTGACCTCGACGGGTGATTACAACTCTAGAAGGGAGCTGAGAGTGGTAGTAAATAGCTTGCAAGATCGATGCTGTTGGAAGCGCTGCAGAGCGCTAAGCATGATCATCTATTACAATGTAGGCATTTGCAACGCTCACTGGATCGAGGCATGCGAGGAAGCGGAAGGCAGGAAACAAGAAACGAGACGCTGGGTCCATCATCATGTAACCCCGGCTGCGAAGAGAGAAATGAGGCGAACGCATGACCGACGAGTTTGAAAACAGAGACCCGCACAATCTGGACGAGATGGCGAAGTATCTAAAAGCTCTGCCTGACCTCTTCCAGTTCGTGCGGGCCCACCAGATCAAAGAGCTTGCCGGCCGATACATGGAGCAGGCAAAAGAGCAGGCCGCAACGAAAGGTCAAGGCGAGTTTCCGCTCCTAGACTATGGACTCAGCTGTTATATGACAGCAGTCAATGAGATCTGCGAGGCTATTTCCGGAACTCAGTCAGATTCGAAGGCTGAGCGAGAGGGGAGCGAGAAAACTCTAGATGCATTTAGGCAAGCATGGCTGCAACTGAGATTCCAGACGCATGGAGCAGAGCGGGAGAACTAGGGGGGATATCTATATGGGGTCTATGGGTAAACTTCCCCTCGTGGTTTCCTGCGGTCGCAGGGAGTGATAGTAATGACTGCAGAACTCGAGTGGGATGAGGAGAAGTTCCAAGAGCAGCAAGCTTGGCTCGCTCACATGAAGAAGATGTCAGTCAAGGACCTCAAGATTCTGCACAAGGACACATTCGCTAAGCTGCAAGCATCCTTCAATCCACGCATCCCGCCATGGATGCCTCGAGTTGTCTGGGAGCGTAGACTCTTTCTAATCTATGCAGCTAGGCACTACCACTATCCTAAGAGCCATCCTGAGACAAAGCGATTCCTGAAGCACGTCAAGAATGTGCTGACCCACAAGTTCTACGGGGACCTCGATAGCATCGACAAGCAAGTCAAGCGAGCGCTGAACAAGCACTCAAACTTCACTAGGGAGCGTATCGAAGCTCTCGGTGCAGATACAGTCGATCGCTACCTCATGAAGCTCGGCTACGAGTGGAAGCCTAGATCATTGAGTCTGAAGGTTCGACAGAGACTGCTCTGGGAATATTTTAATCTGCCGGCATCTGACACTTGGCGAATGCGAGTCAATCGAGATGGCAAGCTGCGGAGACTTCAGAAGCCTCGTGACTACGGCTCTGGCAAGCTCAGAGACGCCATCATCGAGAATCCAGACATGCGATGGGATGACTTCGTTGAGAAGTATGGTGACACCATGCCCTCAGTGACTCACGGCTCATTTCGCACAACGCGTTACACCCTGAAGAAGCAGGGATTCAAACTACCAACTCAAAAGAGAGGGAGGATAAAGCGGTCATGAGCACAACTTTTGATGTAGTTCTCCAGAACCTAAGCCAGCATCCTCAGATCGAAGGCTTCCTTGACGTTACACTGCCCTGGGATGAGAACGCCCAAGGAATCGCCCAAGCACAGCTCACTATGCCAAGCGGTGAGAAAGTAGCAGCTGTAGTCACGACTGCACAACGCGAAAGTGAAGAGACACGAATCCGGACTGCGAGTATTCTTGGCGTTGCGCTGGACACTTACCAGATTGCTCAGTGCAAACTCGAGGTCGGGGACTTCATGCCACATGAACATTTATTGTTAGGGTCTGGAGTGCTTGCACCACCGGTGGTCGGATCATTAGTTATCGATGGCGTGGCACATACCCCAACTATGTTCAAAGTGATTGAGGCCCACTTAGGTCGCACAGTGCTCGAGTCTGTGACCCGTGTTGGCTCGTTGGTCATCACATGGCGATACACGATGTATTCAAAATGCACTCGATTCCCGTGGAGTGTGACTGCTGTCTTCTCAGACCCGTCGATATCGGCAATGCGGACTGCACCGATGTCAGTCAAGCTGAAGGTTCCGAATATATTCGCTACCAACGTCATCGACTTTGCGCAGAAGGGAGGCGACTACCCCTACTACAACGAAGGCACGACGCATGTCATCTACCCGCTAATCGAGAATGACTGGCTTGGCTTTGGGCAGATGTGGGGCTGGCGTGGTGATATGTTCCTGATCACGCCAACGCTGCCAAAGAACATGGCAAGCAATGCTGCTTGGCTGCAAGGTGCTGTGACTGGTGTCTGCACGAACAGAGATGGTCGCTGGGGTCCTTGGGGCATTATCCCGCAGTCGCATCCAAGCATGGATAAGCCAGCAGCTGCGATTAGTCAGTGGAATGACCACTTGACTCGCATGTCTTGGTTGGATGGCAATATGTGGACCGACCCGCCACTGTGCTGCTCACCAATGCCAGGTGCAACTGGCGATCAGGAGGACTTCGGAGCCACGAAGGGAACTGCAGCTCTGCATGGATTCCCCTCCTGGATAGAGTTTGCCTGGACCTCGGTGCTGTGGGATGCGACTGGACGATGTGCCCATCATCGCGAGATGAATGGGCTTTGCATCAAGCCTGAGGATCACCCGAGCTGCGTGTTCCAGAACGGTCGACCTCACTGGAACTGGGGCGTATCGCCTGATCGACTGAAGGAAAACCCGATTCATGTGTCCTGGCGTGCCAACGGGCCGAAGGGCATCGAGATGACTGGGCACGACGATCAGCACTGGTCGATCAACAACCTGTGCGCTCTCTACGCACTCACCGGGGATAGGCTGCTCCTGGACGCGCTTCGAGACCACACTATCGCGTATCTGATGGAGCACCGTGTGGGACCACCTGGGAGCCACGGAGCGACTCGTGCGCTGCGAACCGAGCAGGCGATGGCCTGGGTCTGGTACCTGACTGGCGACGAACGCATCCTGGACCGGTTCGAGGGCCTACTGCAGAACTACAAGGATCTGAACGACCAGGTCTTAGCTGGCCAGAAGATGGTGGTTGCGTCGACACTACTGCCGGACAAGCGGCTGATCGACGGGCCCGAACCGTGGTGGTCGGAAGAGAATGCGGCCATGTGGCCCGCTTGGGAGATGAGTCTGAGTATCGGCATGGACGCCATGGTCCGAGTTCTGCGAATGGACGAACGAGAAGCCGCTAATGAATGGGAGATTACCTACGACGGCCTGCTCAAGACCTGGATCAAAAACGGCTGGCGGAAGCGCAACGGTCGCTGGTGGGTAGTCAAGGCTACACGCTGGAACAATGGCAACGTTCTACCCGAAGAGTGGTATGACGACCCAACGATGGTCGGTTACACCACAGCCTATGACACCTGGGTCAGGACCGCTGTGCGTCTGGCGATGATCCATCCCGATGTCGATGTCGAAGTGATCGCTCGGCAGATCGACGCCCAGTTTCAAGGCTGGTATCTGGCTGACACAAGTCCGAAGGATTACTGGGACCGCATGCCGGAATGGCTAGCAGTTGCTTGGCGATCCACCAGATAAAAGGAGGCAAGATTACATCGCGTGGTGACAATCTATGTCGACACGCGGGAAAAGAGACCATTTTCATTCCCGCACAAGCGCGGTGATTGGACCATCAAGACTAGCAGGAAGAAGCTCAAGACAGGTGACTACATCCCGCGGGGCTACGGAGAACCACGAGGGGGAATAGTAGTAGAGAGGAAGGGATATGGGGATTTCATTTCATGTTGCACCCCTGGCTCTCACCTGACTCGCTTCAAGCAGCAACTCTCTCGACTAGAGCGGTGGACGAGCAGAGTTGTAGTCGTCGAAGGATCAATCTCTGGTTGCAGCGTGGGAATCTATTCGGAGCTGGCGTGGACTCCGCTCTCGCTCGCAAATCGTGTGGCCGAACTACAGGCCATGTTCGCTGTGCCAATCATCTTCGCAGAGACGCGCAAGTTGGCTCAGTCCTTCGCACTAGACTTCATTCTGCACTCGATGCAGGGGATGGAAGACCTCTTATGGAGAGATGGCCAATCAAGACCTGGAAGAGATTCCCCTCGGAGGAAGATGATCGCAGAATGATGCTTGCAGTCATGATTATCTTTGGTATCATAGGCTTCTTCATCGGACTTGGCACTGGATATCTGCTATGGAACTAACCCTCTCTCACTCACGTCGAGCAGTCTACCGAAAGTGCGCTAAAGCCTATCAGCTGCACTACTTACGAGGAGTTCGACGTAAAGGCAGGCCAACCTACTTTGCATTCGGATCAGCTGTTCACAAAGGCATCCAGAGATGGTATGACGGGCTGCCGACAAAGGGCATCGCTGGCAAAGTCTTCAAGGAAGAGATCGACTACAGCAGGCTTGATGCACAGGCACAGAACGATCTAGGCATCGAGCAAGCGAAGGCTCAAGGGATCATCGAAGGCTACCAGAAGTTCTACGCCAGCGATCTCACGAGGTTCAAGAAGCACATCAGTGAGAGCGAGGACAAAGTTGATCTTGATGTTGCTGCAAAGCATTTTGAAGGCACTGAGTTCAACAAATGCACCTACATGGGCTACATTGACTGCCTTGTACAGGAAGAGTCCGGTGACTGGTGGATCAAGGAGACCAAGACCACTGGAGACGATATCGATGACTTCCTGCAGCTCGCGAAATGGAATGCTCAACTATGTGGCTATATGGTGCTGGCCCATAGGATACTAGGAGTCTGGCCTCGTGGTGTCCTGTATGACATCATCAAGAAGACTCAGATTAGGCAGCGCACATCAAAGAAGCCTGAGACCCTGGGCATGTTTCAGCAGCGCTGCTACAAGCTCTACTCTGAGCAGGGAGCAGAGAAAAATCTCTTCCGTCGTGAGCAAGTGCTGTTCAATCCTCGCGACATCAAGATCTGGAAGCGTCAGACTATCTTTGAGGCAGAAGATATTCTTGACTCTCATCGACGAAAGCGCTTTCCTATGAACTACGAATCTTGCAAAGGCAAGTATGGCGTCTGCAACAAGCTGCCCATCTGTTCTACGGGCAGGATCAACAAGCAACTCTACGACATGAAAGTGTGAGCATGGTAGTCAAGACTAAGACCAAGGGTAAGAAGGCTGTGAAGAAGACTACGAAGGCGGTCAAGGAGAAGAAGACTGCAAAGAAGCCGGTGACTAAGGTGACTGCTCCAGAACCGGTAGAGGTAGTCTTGCTGAAGCGCTCAACAGTCTCGCTGATGGGTGAAACCATTCAGCTAGCTCGTCGCCTCTGTCGGGCTTGGGAAGTGCACGCAGAGCGTCTGCCATCGATCGATGAGATTGTCTCTGATGCACTTGAGCTGCTCGTTGCTGACTACAAAAAGCAGGGCATCTCAATCCCAACAAAGATCGCTGCAATGCGTCCAGGACCGAAGACAAGGGAGGAGTAGATGGGCATCGCGACAGACGCAGAAACAGCTGCTAGACAGCTAGCAGACGCCTGCTGGCTCAAGCTCACAGCAATGTGGGATGACTCTCCTGAGCCTGTGAGAGCACTCGCTGCGATCTACTTAGCCCGAGAGCTATGTCAGCAGGCTATCCATCATCATCATCTAACAGTAGTTGCAGAGGGCACTCCTGTAGTGGCCGACGTCATGATCCCCGTGCCTGAGGTGCCTGAAGGCATCATGGCGATAGCTTCGAAGCTGTTCGGTGGGGACAAGCTTCCGATGCCTTCTGCTATCGAGAAAGTAGAGCCAACTGCCGATTTCCCTGATGAAGGTGATTTTGATGACCGTAGCTGACCCCCTGCAGGGAACCATCATATTCCTGCACGGGTTCCCAAAGGTGGGCAAGACTAATCTAGCTTACGGCTTCCCTCAGCCATGCGTGTTCTTCGCTACTGAGCGCGGACATAAATGGGCACCAGAGGACGTCAAGAAGCGCATGATTGCTCTGACGCCAGATATGGGCTGGCCAAACTTCAAGAAGATGGTCACTCAGCTGCGCAAAAAGAAGTTCAAGACTGTCGTCATTGATGTAGTTGATAACCTCTATCGGTGGGCAGTTGCAGACATCATGGCAAGGAAGCACAACGGAGGGATCATGCACCCGGGGGATGCAAATGACCATGGAGCGAGTTGGGAAGCAGTTCGCTATGGCTTTGCTGAAGAGCTTCAGAGACTGGCAGCTATCTGCGAGGAGAAGGGTGCAACGTTGCTCCTCATCTCGCACTCTGCCTACAGGACTGTCGAAACCATCGACACCAAGCTCGACAAGGTGATGACCTCACTGCCGGGCCAAGCTCAGTCCATCATTCTCGCTGAGCCTGACGAGCTGTGGCATCTTGCATTCGGTGCTACAGCTAACGACCGCACTCTCTACCTGATGGGCAGAGATGATATTCAATGTGGAAGCCGTGCCCCTCATCTGACCACGGAATCCATCGACCTTCCGAGAGATCCACGAAGAGCGTATCTGACTGTGTCACGCGCTTACAAGAAAGGGAAAGCATGAGCTACGCTGAGCGACTGAAGAAACTGAACAGTGCCTACCAGATTGCAGTCAAAGAAGGCGGAGAAGGCGGAAGTCGCAGATTGCCACCAATGGGCGACTGCCATCTCAAGATCGAGAAGGCCTTTCTTGCAGAGAGCAAGGTCGTGAGTTTGGACAAGCGACTGCAAGTAGAGTTCACAATGAGCATTGCTGCAGGCAACGGTGCTGGCCGCAAGGTATTCAAGAGTATCGGCATAGAGGGTCCACACAAGGATGTTGGCCTAAGCATTCTGCACGGAGATCTGCAGGTTCTGGGTCTGAAGATGAAGAACATCGCCAATCTCGTAGGCAAGAAAGGCATTCTTCAGAAGACAGTCGGCAAGATCGTCGCTGCCCGGCTAGTGCAGAATAAAGACCCTCGCTTCTACAGCTGCTACTTCAATGACATCGTTGAGGAGATGCCAGAAGAAGACGAGCTAGAAGCTGAGGAAGAGGACGAGATCGAGGAAGAGGAACTGGAAGAAGACAAAGAAAAGGACACTGCAAAGGAAGAGGAGGGCGAAGAGGAAGAAGAAGAGACTGAGGAAGAAGGCGAGGAAAGTGAAGAGGCAGAAGAGGATGATGACCCTGACAACTGGGCTCTCAGCGATATAGAGACAGCCTAGACATAGTCTCAAATGTCACTGATTCTTTGAAGCCTTCACAAAAAGTCGGAGCTGACAATGAAGACGCCGAAGGAACAGCTGCTTGAGGCTATCGACCCAAGCGAGTTCTGGTCCCTTGAGTTCCCTGACTGGGAGGACGGAAAGAATGTCCACTGTCCGCGAACAGAGCTGCACGAAAGAGGGGACGAAGGAGCAAGTCTCTCACTGCACGTTGAAGGCAAGTTTCACTGCTTCGGCTGCAGCTGGCATGGAACAAGTGTCGTCGGCTACTACGCAGACGTTCACTGCTCTGGCAATATTCGCCAAGCACTTGCCAAGCTGTTCGCGAAATATATTCAACCGCTTGTTGATCCAGAAGTAGTCAGTGCAAACCACAAAGCACTGAGGTCACGGCGAAAGATTCGCCAGCATCTGCTAGCTCGTCGCGGCTGGACTGATGCGACTATCGATCGCTTCACACTGGGGTGGAACCACGAGGAGAGAAGAGTAGGTATCCCAGTATTCAATATAGGGGGTATGGCACTAGATTACCGGCGATACGATGCTCTCAGGCAGAACAAGGACGCTCCCAAGATGCTGCAGTGGACGGATGCTCCTTCCGCTCTCATCTACCCTCTGTGTTTGAACGAGAACCCCTTCACCGAAGAGGAAATCTTCATCCTGGAAGGGGAGCCTGACGTCATCCTAGCCAGGCAGGAGGGCCTCAACGCCCTGACCTTCACTGGGGGCTGCGACGTGCTCGGATCGCTCTCCTACGAGAAGCTAGGGGTCTTTGATCGCAAGAACGTGGTGATCTGCTTCGACAATGACAGAGCAGGCAAGGCAGCAGCTGACAGTCTAGCTCGTCGACTGGTAGCTGTGGAGATCAACTCCCTCAAGATCCTATATGTCCCTGACGGCAATGACATCACTGACTACTACGTCGAGCATGGAGGCACTACCTCAGACTTTCTGCAGTTTGTGCGTCAGACTCCTTGGGCGATCAGACCAGCTACTCGCAAGATCATCGAGGTCCCGCTCTCTGAGACTTCTCGCCCGGACCTAGTCCACAAGCCCGTGAGCTGCAAAGTGTTAGCTAGCGGCAAGGGACAGGCTCCTCTCGTGCTCCCAAAGCGCATCGAGTATCGCTGCTCTCCTAGTGACAGCGGCTACTGTGCTACCTGTCCGTGCCGTGACAATGGGAAGGCAGAGTTCTTCGTTCTGGGAGATGATCCTGCCTTCCTGCAGTGGCTCTACACGCCAGCTCACAAACAGCAGGATCTCATCCGTCAATCGCTCGGTATCAACTGCCGTGTCCCGATGGTCCTGCACTCACTCGAGCAGCAGACAGTGGAGAAGCTCACGCTCATCCCTGCTCTGCAGAACAAGGATCTCACAGAGGAAACTGTCTCTCGCTACTGTCATAGGCAAGGCTACTATATTGGACACGGCATCGAGACCAACAAGCACTTCGACATCCGTGCAACTCCACAGGCTCATCCCAAGACAAAAGAGAGTGTTCTAGTCATCAGAGAAGCAGTTGGAGCGAAGGACTCCTTCGAAGACTTCAAGCTCTCAAAGAAAGAGATCAATGGATTCAAGCGACTCTTCGACCGACCAGCCTGGGACTCCATCAAAGCCATATCTCATGCCCTGGCGTGTAATCACACTAAGATTCGAGGTCGGCCAGATCTCCATGTTGCCGTCGATCTGTGCTTCCACAGTGCGCTCTCTTTCACTTTCGATGGGACGTCAATACCCAAGGGTAGTCTTGAGCTTCTCTTGCTGGGGGATACAAGGACCGGGAAAGGCACCATCGCGGAGGGCTTGGTTCGACTCTACGATCTTGGAACCGTGGTCTCGGGGGAGAACGCAAGTTTTATGGGACTGGTTGGAGGGCTGTCAAAACTGGATGGGGCCTTCTCTTTGCAATGGGGAGCGTTCCCACTCAACCATGGACGTCTGGTTGTTGTCGACGAAGTCTCTGGACTCGATGAAATACTGGGACAGCTCTCACGGGTTCGCTCCGAAGGTCTTGCTGAAATAAATAAAGGGGGCATTCACTCGCGCACAAATGCGAACACTCGAATCGTGTGGATTGCCAACCCTCGCAAGGGCCGTGACATTGCTGACTTCGGGACAGGGGTGGAGGCTGTCTTAGATCTGACAAAGACCCAGGAAGACACCGCCCGCTTCGATCTCGTGTGCTTGGTAGGCAAGAATGAAGTCGCAGCTGTTCACATCAATCAGGCAGCTCGCAAGCCAATCAAGACACCATACCTGCCAAGCAGACTCCGCAAACTCGTGCTCTGGACATGGTCCCGCAAGCCCTCGCAGATTGAGTTCACACAAGAGTGCGTCAAAGCCATCCTGCGCAACTCGATCTTCCTAGCAGAGAAGTATTCATCCGCTATACCGCTCGTGCAGGGTGAGAACATTCGCTTCAAGCTCGCGAAAATGGCAGCGGCAATAGGGGGGAGGGTATTCTCTACTCCTGATGGAATCCGTCTCGTGGTTAAAAAGGAACATGCTATTCTAGCAGTCAAGCTCATGCAGTGGTTCTACGACAAGCCTGTCTGTGCCTATGACAAGTTTAGCTCAGCTCGCATGTCCAAGGACAAGATGATCAACGAGGTAGAAGTTGATGCCATCTTCGAAATGTTCCCAGCTACTTGGAGCGATGTAATCGATGGCATTCTGGAGTCCTCAGAGATCTCGATGAAGGACTTCCAGGACTGGCTAGGTGTTGACCGAACAGTAGCAGATCAAATGGTGGGCACTCTAGTGAGATGCCACTGTCTCAGGAAACGACGTGGCGGATTCTACTCAAAGAGGCCAGGCTTCATACAGTATCTCAACAACCTGCAAGAGAAAGGATTGCCAAGTGCTAGACCGCTTTTGGAACAAAGTTGATAAATCTGGAAGCTGCTGGGAATGGACAGCCTGCATAAGGCCTGATGGTTATGGGGTGTTTGGACTCAACAAAGTTGTAGTTTATGCGCACCGTGTTGCTTACGAGCTGACAAGGGGACCAATCCCTAGTGGTCTTGAGATTGATCACCTTTGCCGCAACAGGTCATGTGTCAACCCAGATCACTTAGAAGTGGTAAATCACAAGGAGAATATGGCACGAGGAATACACGCAACAAAGACCCACTGTAAAAATGGGCACAAGTTTACTTTAGAGAACACTTACACAAGACCGAGTAGGCCAGGAACAAGGGAATGCAAAGTGTGTAAGAGAGCTAACAATACTGCATGGAGGAGAGCACATAAGGAGGACTCAAAGTGACAACCTGCAACAAAAAGGACTACCTTCTAGCAGGAAACATAGTTCTGCATGAGATCAGGAGCAGGCTCAATGATGGATCCATCCGAGCACACCTTGGGGTGCAGGGTCTGCTAGCCCTTCTGGACGATAAGATTCGTCGCTTCAGTGCGGAGTTTGATGGTGATGAGCTGCTAGGTATGGCTGTTGACTGCCTTGTTGTGTTCGCACAGGAAGCAAAGAAGTCAGGCATGTTAGCGGAGGAAGAGATCCAGATGCCTCCTGTAAGACCTGGGTCTTCAACGCGCTGCGTGCCAGTCACCCTGGATGCAAACCGGCAAATGTCACGTGATTCTGAGAACCCTCAGCAAAAACCGGAGCTTCCTGAGATAGTTGGCAAGGAAATGCCTGTAGGAGCACCACTCACACCATGTCCGCGGTGTGATCGCATTGATGAGCCAGAGCACCGTGTGCTTGCAGGCCCTCTGACTGATCAGCTTCCAGACCCAGTCTGTGTGAGGTGCGAAGAGCAGATGCCTGCTACCGGTCTCGATGAACCCACTGCCTACCTCGCTTGGATACAGGCAGGCGATGGAATAGCATTCTGATGATTCGGAAGACATCCAGAGAAGCTCTTGAGTATCTTATGATCTCAGGCACTCTGACTGTAAGGCAGTGTGAGGTGTTAGCACTCCTAACTGAATGGCCCGGCAGAACTGCCCAAGAGCTGCAAGAACACACAGCAATGAGAGGAGTCTGGAAGCGACTGTCTGAGCTTCGTAAGAAAGGATACCTAGTAGAGAAAGGCACAAAGAAGTGCTCAATAACAGGCAGGAATGCCATCGTCTGGAGTTTAGCCACGAGAGGGAAGAAGGTAGAGAGTATGAGAGCCCTTAGTTATGACCACGTCTCAAAATGTGTGCGCTGCCCAAACCTAGGAAAGGATCACTGCCCATCGATTGGTAGCGAGGCAGCAGATCTCATGATCATCGGAGCTAGCCCGGGCAAGGATGAGGTTGAAGCTCGCGAGCCTTTCGTCGGTCCGAGCGGTGAGCTAGTCGATGGCATGCTCGCAGAGATCCCGCTAGGCAGGGAGGATGTCTACATCGCCAACGTTCTGAAGTGCCGGCCGCTACAAAACCGGGCGGGTAAACCTAAGGAGATAAAGACCTGCTTCTCCTTGTGGCTAAAAGATGAGATCAAAGCAGTCAATCCTGGTGTCATTCTATTGCTCGGCAAGGATGCTTGGAGTATCACTCCTGCGAAGTGGGAGCCTAAGCATCACAAGGTGATTCGAATCATGGGCAGGGTGTTCGTCTACTGCTGGCATCCATCCTACTTCCTGCGACAAGCAAATGTCGGTGGCTTTCTGAAGGTAGCAGAGGTAGTCAAGAGAGAGCTAGAACGATGACTGTTGTCCTCCCACTTACGTCCGAAGAGATCAATGAAGGACGAGATGCACTTGGTCAAATATGTCTACGGACTTCAGGACCAACATGGTATGGGTTTGTGTGCCGTGCACTAGCTGAGCTTGAGGCCTACACCAAGACTGCCAAGGAGGCCGGCGATGCGCTGGCACTAGCTCGAGATGAGATCCTGCGACTACAGGCCCTGCTGCATCGTTGGATAGAAGTCGCTGGAGAAGGCCTCCATGGCGAGACAGGGTGTCGCCTTGACCATCATGGATATTGTCAAGCTCACTTCATGGAGGAGGATTGCCTTGTGCCTGCGACTATCACCGCGATCAGTATTCAGGATACGAAATGAAACAATGGTGTTTATACCTGGCAGTAGACACCGAAGCTCGTGGCCCCAAAGCCATCGATCCACGCCATCCAAAGACACAGCTCACTCACATCTCCTGGGCCAATGAGCGCGGCAACGATGGCTCCCAGCCCTTCAAGCATGGCCGGTGTCATGAGTCGTGGAAAGCTATCCCTCAGTGGGAGAGCAATAGCCGACAAGCCAAGGCCATCAGAGATCCTCGCGTCATAAAGCTATTCTGGAATGCTAAGTATGATCTCAGAACCCTGAAGAGAGCAGGCGTCGAGATCCGTGGGCCCATCATGGATGTCATGCTGCTCGGTCGCATTGTTCACACTGCTGAGCGCACCGGCACATACACGCTCAAGGACTTCACTCGCAAGTTCCTCAGCAAGACCTACGTGGAGGAGACCCGGCTCAAGAAGTGGGTAGCTGCTCAGAAGCGCAAGAAGTTGCCTTCAGCCTACGGTGACGCTCCCCTGCTAGTGCTCAATCCCTACAGCGTGCTGGATGCTGTGGCTACCTTCGAGCTGTTCTGGGTGATGCGTGAGGCCCTGAAGCCAGCTCTAGCCAAGCTGCTTGGACGAGAGCACAAGATCCTCGCAACGACCATGCGCATGGAAGACCGCGGGATGCTGATCGACGAGGAGCTGACTCTCGAGCTACTGACTGAGTGCACCAAGCAGATGAAGGAGATCAGGAGCAAGCTCTGCAAAGCTGTAGGTGATCCCGCATTCAATCCGAACTCAGGTCCGCAGCTCATCAAAGTCTTCTACACCAAGCCGAAGCGCAATCCTGTGCGCATGACCAAGTCCGGTAAGCAAGCAACCGACAAGGTAGCCATGCTTATGATGCGTGACAAACACAACGACCCGCTCGCTAGTCTCGTGCTCGACTGGCGGAAGGTGAGTAAGGCCAGGGGCACATACCTGAAGAACTTCATCGATGAACGAGACGCCAAAGGAATTCTGCGTGCAAGTTTCAATCAATCTGGAACACGCACTGGCAGATATTCAAGCTCAGATCCTATCAACTTCCAAAACCTCACAAGACCGAGCCCAGGAGCTGCTGGACAAATACGGGATTGTTTTGTGTCTCGACCCGGCTATCGCTTCTTCTGTATCGATTACGATCAGATCGAGCTGCGACTTGGAGCCCACTTCGCCCGAGTTGAAGGGATGCTTCGAGATATCCACGCTGGTATCGATCTCCACGGCAGCACCGCCCGGAGGATGTTCTCTATTGATCCAACCCACCCTGACTGGAAAGAGAAGAGACAAATCTCCAAGACCCTGAACTTTGCCATCTTCTACGGTATCGGCTCACAGGAGTTCATGGACACGCTCATTCGTGAGAGCGAGATGTATCTAACTCTCTACGAAGCAGCTGAGTTCCGCAAGATATATAAGACCATCTACCCTGAGATTGAAGTCTACTTTGACACGATCGCAGGAGAAGTAGCCAAGACTGGGGGAGTAACCAACCCCTTCGGTCGCTTCATGGAAGTCTCAGTCCGCAAGAGCTACGTTGGCGTGAACTATGTCGTGCAGTCGACAGCTGCTGACCTCATCAAGGAGCGCATGCTCATCTGTGATGAGATACTCAGGACTGCCAAGTCAGGAATGGTAGCTATTGTGCATGATGAACTGATCTTTGAGATCCATCACACAGAGAAGAAGCTTGTCCCAATCCTGCGTCGGGAGATGGAAGAGATGGAACGCTTCTCCGTGCCGTTGACCTGCTCAGTGTCAATAGCTAGGCGATGGGGACAGAAGACTGAACTGAACTTGAAGAGGGCCTCATGACTGAACACAAAGCCTACGTCTGCCCACCAAGTTGTGATCTTCCGGACTGCAACTTCTGCGAAGGAGGCCTATTTCTCTGCACAGTTTGTGACTGTGCTGAAGGCAGCTTAGCCACTGAGTGTCCAGGTCACCGTGTGTCGATGGCACAACAGGACTTGATTATGACTGGAGAGTTAGACTACGAAGAAGGAAGGTGGTGGGATATGAAGCGCTGCGCTAAATGTCAAGCTGTTATCGCAACCCACTCAGAAATAGTAGTCGATAGAAAGGACTACCATTTGCTCTGTGCTCCCTCTACTGATCCTCCTCCTCCTCAGCAGACTCACTTGCCTGAGCAATCTCAATGAGCTTTGCAATCAGTGCAGGAGCAAGCACTAGCCACTCACTTGTCCCCTCGATGAACCCGTCCTTGTTCACATCCGCCGCCTTCATGATTGCGATCAGAGCAGTAGCGTGCTTCTCAATCTCGGCGACCGGAAGTCTCAGCTTATCGAACTGAGCTGAGGTTCCGCCCATCGCTGTGCAAGTGAAGAACAGAACGAACACCAATACCCAAGCTTTCATCTGTCTCTCCTACCAAATCTGGCACATTACGCCGTTGGTCCAGCCAGCATCAGGCCCAGTCGGGACAATCCATTGGCTGAAGAACATGATACCCCTGCCCCTAAGCCCATTCAGAGAGTGGATCGCTTGTGCAGCATTTGTATTCACAAGCCACTGAGTGGTCTTGAGCACGGAGTTGATCATTGAAGGATCGTTAGGACAGTTTGCAACCTTGCGAGCTGTCCCCAGGATGTGGATGACTCGAGTTCCATTTGTCGTTGTAGTCGTTGTGAGATCAAATGTGACCTGAGTGTTTGAAGCAACGATTGTGATATCTGCACTAGCAGTAGCGCTGATGCAGGTCTCGTTCGTCCCATACTTCTGCGTCCAGCCCCAGTCTGTCGTGACCACCGGAGTTATGAGCCCTGCTACAGCTGGCGGGAAGTTGTTGGATACTTCATCCGCGAGAACAACATCGACCAAGATGAACTTGTTGGATACTGGAGACTTCTGGTAGAGGAAGATCTTCAGCAGGCCATCAGTAGGATCGATCTCAGTGATCGGAAAGAAGCCCCAGTCTTCTGCTCTAGTAAAGTCTGCTGCATTAGGGATGGTTATCCCGTCTTGCGGACCTTCATCGACAATGAGATCAACAACCATGACTACTCCCCTGTAGTGCTAGCAATGGCCGCTGCACAAAGGGCCAGGTGACGCGCGGTAAGCGTAGGGTCGTCTTCGTCCTCCAAGCGAGCTGTGTGAACAAGGATCGAGATACCGGACTGTGTGTTGACGACGGTGGATTCGAGGTATTGCACGTCTTCATCTTCCTGAACAGACTGAATAATCCGTTCTGTATTGACCTGATCAACTAGCCTGTTAGCAGCCTTGCCAACCTCATCTGCTGATCCGTTTGTAAGACTCCACGAAAGCACACTACCCCCCACCAAGATGGCAGACCAGATAGGTAGTATTCCAAATCTGCGACTCTCTCTATCGCTTCTCTCGGAGGGCACGCAGTTCTTTGCCGAGATCCTCCACCGACTTTCGCAGGAGGTTCACGGACTCCTTCGTTGCGAGGGTATCCAGTCTTGCTTCGAGCCTTATTAGAACCTGCTGTTTCCATTTGTCGTTCTGATTCCGCCACTTGTCATCCCTGCTAATGGCTTGAGCAAAGATCTCTCGAGCGTTCCCGTCTGCCTTGAACAGTATCGAAGGCTCCAGGTAGAACCGTTGTAAGGTAGCAAAGGATGCAACAACAGCTGCAACAATGCCACAGACAGTAGCCACTGGGAACTTCTTGTCTGTTGCTACCATCTCACTTCCTCGTGGCCATTTCAGTCATTCGACTACGGTAGTATTCGCCCAGCTCTCGATCGCCACGCCGAGCAGCGTCTCTCATCCCCCACTTGAATCGACCTACCCACTTGTCATTCTCCATCTGCATGATTGAATGATATCTGTCTGGATCGATTGTGTAGGCCCTGGCAAAGAACGCATCCATCAGTCTCGCATTGAGCGTCGGGACTTCCTCCCTGAGGTTGGTGTTGTCCCAGGCCCAGTCCACCCAGTCGAGAATCCACTTCACAGCTCGGACATTCTGAACCATCGACTCGTTCATGAGAAGGTTCATTGCACCCAGAGGGCCCTCGAAAGGATTAGCTCTGCGTGAGAATCCTAGGTCCCGGAGCGTCCCAGATCTAGCAGGCTCTCCTGGAACTCGCTCAATCGGCCTGCCCTTGCCGTGGAAGAGGTCAGACACCTTCGAGCTGAAGAGGGACTGATTGAATAGCTGCTCAGCAGGATACTTCAGGAATGGTGTTGTCGCATCAATACCGAACTGAATGGGACTGCCCAGCAACCGGCGAAGATCGCCCATCGGCAAGAGATAGTCAGCTCCGACCACAACGAGCTTCCCGCCCTCTCTGGCAATAGTGACATTCCAGCGATTAGATAGCCACGAGGGGAGTTGTTCAGGGTCAGCAGGTCCCCCAGCCCCCCTTTCGATATCGACCATCGCAGACTTGACGCGGTAGTGCACATCAGGTCGGGTTGCCAGCGTCTCAAGCATGCGGGGAGTATTGAATCGCATCCAGGAATAGAAGGGCACCACTCGCTTGAGCACGCTGCGCTCAAACATATTCAGCTCGTCGTAGTTGTAGAAGATCTTCTTGACGTTGAGAGCTGCTTCCTCGAACGATCCGCCCTTCTTCCAGGAGTCCATGAATGCTGCGAACCTGAAGTGATTCTCCAGCATGCCTGAGAAGTTGCGGCCGGACTCGAGCAGCTTGTTGTCGAACAGCATCGAGCCAGAGACCAGATTGGATGCTGGCGTGTAGCCTCGCTTGACTGATTCCCTCAGCACGTTGTCTGACATCGCGAACTCATTGACGTGGAGACCTCCAGCTAGCCCGCCACCATGCACGAACGCTCCCCAGATGTCATGCAGAGATGCAGTCTTGCCTGCTCCGTTCGTGAAGATCTCGTTGCGCAGTGCTGTCTCTGCCTGTGCTATCGGCAAGCGGCCCTTATTGTAGTTCGTGATCTGCCGCATCCCTCGGAAGGCATCCTTGTAGGAGTCCAGGTCGATCCCACCGAGCCATCCGAGCATTGCATTGGAGAAGAAGTTACGGACTGTGTAGGGAATGACAGCAGGGAATAGAAAGAGCGTAGTTTCCTTGAAGAGCCTATTCAGGGGGTCAAATACTGTGCTAAGGAAGTGTGGCCAAATCCCCTCGTGGTTAGTCACCAACTTGAAGTATTGATCCATGAAGTCAGAAGCTTCACGCGTCAAGACAGTTGCCTTTGTTGAGCCCAGTCCCTTGCGGAAGAGCGTTTCAACCTGAATCTTGATGTAGGGAGCTGACCAGTTGCCTGCTACGAAGTCTGTGCCTTCATCGAGTATTCCTTCCTGCACCAGTCTTCGAGCTTCTGCTTGATCAATGGCCACTGATCCGAAGTTTGGATCAATCTCACCTTGGAGAGGAAAGCCCTTCTCGGCCTGGAACTTCTCTGCTTCAAGTGCACGGTCCGTTAGCTCAGCTGCTCTGTCAGACAGCTTGGAGACCTCTGCTTCCAGGTTGCCAATGATCTTTGGATCGCGCTCCTCGTTGATCGCAGCTCGTAGGTCTTCCCGCAAAGCCCTAGCTTGTTCAGCTGTATCATCAGCACGCTTCCACATACTCAGAGACGCTGCTTCAGCACCCTGTCTCTTGACATAGTCATCTACGCTACCACTCCAGACTACGAATCCATTCTCTGGATCGGAGAGCTGAGCCCACGCCTGCTGATTGGTCAGTGCCTTCGCTGAGAGATCCTTGCGCATAGTAGTTGCAAGGATAGGGTCCTCCACAAAGAACGCTGCTGCTTTTGGATCAAGCTCAGCAAGACTCCTCATGAACTTGGAGCCATGTAGCTTATCGAATGCCATCATGTCATCAGGACTAATCTGTAAGTCCTTGAATAGCCTATTCACTTCCCTCGTGGTTAGGTCTGAGAGCTTCCGGCCCTTGAAGTTCTGTATCCAATAGTCAAAGAACTTTCCGCGACCCTCAGCAAAAAATGAGAAGCCTAGCGTATCCAACCTTGCGAGAACTTCTGGAGTCATGAATCGGGGGTAGTAGCCTGCTCTCACATTGATAGGCAAGCCTGCTTCTAGTTCTCTTAGTGCTGTCTCATCTAGATTGTCTTCTACCCACTTGAAGAGGTTGCGAACCCTGCCCTCTGGCAGTTTGGTTGCTCGATCGTGAACTGCGAAGGCTCCTCTCTCGTCGTAGAGTTCGAGGCTTGCACCCTTCACGTTCTCAGGTATGTCAATCCTGAAGTCCTTTGAAGCCACATCTCCCAGCTTGGTGTCCTTTCGAAACATCTGATTCCAGAGATCGTCACCGAATGGAGTGTGCACGCCGAAGGTCATGCCAGGATCGAAGCCTGCCTTCACAAGCTTCCGAGCTGCATCCTTCAGTCGCTGCTCAGCAGCTGCCAGCTCCTGAGGTGTGAGCTTCGAAGCAGACCTCAGACCAAGCACATTGCTTATCTGAATGCCATCCTTTGTGAAGACACCGAACTCCTGCATCGACCTGGGAGCCTGGCCAAACAGATCCGTCATCAGCTTCTCAACGCTGTTGTGGCCCGGTGCAAAGATGAGGGAACCAGACATCGAGTAGGCAAAGACACCATTCGGATGGACTGCCAGCCTGCTAGCTACATCTGCCACACCAGCTGCAGCAAGATCAGCCTTGCTCGGGTTGATGAAGATGCCCTTCTCCCTAAGAGCCTTCCTCGTTGCAGGAGTCGCAAAGAACGTGAGGTCTGCAGGCAGCACAGGGCCAAACGCAGCTGCTTCAGGTGAGCCGAGCAGGCTGCCAGCTCTCATGGTAGTCGGGGTTGTGCCAATCAGCTCCACCTTGGCAAGCCCACTCATGTCGGAGGCTTGCTGCCGGAGATAGCCTTCAGCCAGCAGCTGCATCTCTTCGACACTCTTGGTGAGGTTGGTGAGTCTGATGCCTTCGTCTGTCACTCGCAGGATCGTGCGTCCTGTCCGAGCTGTATAGTCTCCGATGGCTGAGACTCTGCTGCCCTGCGTGAACACTCCTCCCTCATTCAGAGAGCGAGTCAGGTTCTTGAACTGCTCCTGCATCAGGTGCATCTCAGCCCGCATCAGCGAGAAGTCCGTGGAGAGCACGCCTTGGGCTGCTGCCTGGGCCTCTCCGTGCGGCAAACGGAGCTTGTCACTGATCAGTCGCAGGAGATCGTGAGGCTCTGAGGCTCCTTGTAGGGCTTGCTCGAGTTGCAAGTAGGCTCGACGAGTGTTGGTCCGATTGCCATCCACACCGATAGCATCAAGAAAGGCTGTCTCTGCTCGGTCGAACCAGTCAGGCCCAAGCATTTCTGCCTGAGGATCAGAACTGGATCGCCGGCTGAACCACTCTGCCATCTGGTAGACAACGTTGCTCTCATCGACTGCTTCGAAGGCTTCCTCTGTGATTGCAATCGGCTTGTTGGAGGAGTCGAGAATCCTGACATCCTGAGGGAGCAGCTCTGCAACAGACTCAGGAAGCGTGTCGTAGGAACCAGCCTTCTCGGACATGACCTCCGCTGCGCTCCTGGTCGGGCCACGAAGGGGAAGCTCAGACCCTTCTATAGTAGCCCCCACCCCCCTGGTAATGTCCCCGACGAAGTCCTCTCTGATCACGGGCACTGCTTCCAGGCCAAGGTGCCGAGCTGCGGCCAGTCGCTCCAAGCCCTCAGAGACATAGATCTGCCCGCGGTCATCGACTCTGATCCGCACGGGAGACATCACTCCTGCTTGATCCATCTCTGCAGCTAGCACATCGATGCCCAGCCTAGATGTAGTCTCAGGGTCAAGTATCTTTGCATAGCCTGCATTGTGAGCCTGCAGCAGATCCTCGACATTGAAGTAGCGAACTGTGTCTGTTCCTCTGAGGTGCTTGGCATCCGGCGTCAGATCCTGGAAGTGAATGTCTTCCGGCCTGACTGAGCGCACGATGCGAGGATCAGAACTATGCTGCCCAAGGATGGAGAAGTCGTAGTCCTCCGACAAGCCAATCCTTCCGAACAGCCTGCCTCGCATGGTGTTCCTGGATAGGTCAGCAGCATTCTTGACCATTCCCCCCTTCACATTCTTTTTGATCTTGCCGACTATGTTGGGATTCATGATCTGCACTTCGCCATTGCGGCCGATCATGATGCCCCCGGGAGCAGCGTCCTTCAGGAAGTAGCCCTTCTGTGCGAGCAGAGCTGCCATCTTCTCTAGATTCTCGACATGCACATTGGTCCACTGTGCGTCGGGATGGACACCTACGTTGCTGGTGACGAGATAGAAGCCGGACTGATCCTCCAGCGTAGAGAATGGCACCAGTCCAGGAACATTGAGTTCAGCCAGCTCTCCTGTCTTAGTTGACAATGCAGTCCTAGCTGCATCTCCTGAAGAAATGCGCAGCACAGCAAACTGAGAGTCGCTGTAGAAGTGATCACCGATAGTGATGATGTTCTTAGTGTGGAAGGAGCCAGCCTGGAAAGCTTCCCGTGCTCTGCCTACTGCTATGTTGAGATCCTCCTCAGACTTCAGCCCGCGTCGAACTCCTTCGCCGCCGATCATCTCTCGCTGCTGCCGAGTGAGGTCTACGCCCTTGACACCCAGACCCTCAGCGTTGCGGTCCATCTTTTGACGGATCCCGGAGAAGAGAGACTCTGAGTCCCTGTCGACGATATCTCGCAGAAGCCTTGTCTCAACTCCACCGAAGATATCCTCCAGCTGATCAAGTATTGAGTGAACGTCCTCCTTCGAGACGCCGCGGCCGAGAAAATTGTATTGTCGGAGTGCCTCTTGCGCATTGTATTCCTGCTCACCTCTACGGGCTCTCTGAGCTGAATGAATAACACCGGCTATGAACTTCTTGACTTCAGTATCTGGAATGCGAGCCCCAGCAGGGAGCAACCTGTTCAGCGCTTTGACTGCAAGCTCCTTGCCTCGTGCCCCAGCTCTCATGAGCGGGAAGACCCCTGCTCCCAGCACAGCATCAGCACCCTTGATGCGGATGGCTGACATAGCAACTCGGTCTTTCTTGGAGACGCCACCAGCCTTTCGAATGATCCGATTGGAGAAGGGATCGAAGCCTAAGAGAGTCTGCTGGCCTGCTCTTACTCTCTCGAAGAACGTCTTCTTCTCAACAAGCTCTTCGAATGGTATTCCTTTCTCCTTCTGCATGAACTCCAGCCACTGATTCACCTTATGCAGTGCTGGAATCTGTTTCTTGTAACGCTTGACTGCCCTAGCACGCTGCTGAGGAGACCCTCTTCCAGTGGCAAAGCCTGCTTTCTTCTTCAGCTCAGCAAGATCCTCAGCTATGTCAATCTGCCTTACTCCCTTGACTGTCTTCTTTGCCCTCGTGGCTAAACGAGCCATCGTGCCTGCTCTCGTGAGCTTGCCAATGCTTGCTACATTGAGAGGGTCAAGCGGGTTCAGGATTGCAGCAGCTAGCCCGAGCGGGAGGTTGAGGACAAGGTTTCCTGCAGTGCCAGTCACACCTGTGACATCCTGTGCTATATCGAAGAAGCTGACTTGGTCGTAGAGATTACTGGAGTCAGCTCGATACTTGGGATCGTCTGTGAATGTCCTTCCGATCAGCTGGACGAGCCACTCCTCAGGCTTACCAACATAGAAGAGACTATCTTCAAAGAAGTTGGTCTCCTCCTCATTGGCATGAGCTGGTCCGATTACACCGACAGCCGGAGAGCGACGAGCTTCCAGCTGCCTAGAGAGTGCTTCTACTGCCGCGAGATCAGACATTATCTACGGCCAGGCCCAGGAGACACGTTGCTAGGTGAGGTGATCTCTGCTTGCCCAGACAACTGTCTCATCTTCTCAATAGAAGTCCAGCCTAGCTTCTTGAGAACAGGAGCCAGCTTGTCACGCTGAGTGAATATGCGGTCAAGCATACTAAACTCCTCCTGATTCTTCGTACCCACTCCATCTTGAATAGCCTGCAAGATCTCATCAGAGGTGAAGCTAAGTAGGATGCTGTTGATGCCAAAGCCCTTTCTGAACTTGAAGGCTCCAACAGGTCCACCAGGATCTACCCCTTCTCTGGCCTTCAGACCTACGGATCGATTGATCTCTCGCCCTGGCTTGATCCCTGCTGCATCTAGGCCAGCCCTGATTCGAAGATTGACCTGCGACTCAATGTAGGCAGTCATAGTTATCTTCTCAGCATGAGCTGTTCGCCGGCTATCCCTGCTCTGGATCTGTGCTCCAATGCGAGCAGTCGCCACTCTTGTCAGAGCCTCCGGGCTCTTCCAGACGCCGTCTTCCATCGCCTTGCGAATGATGGTCGCGTCTGTGAAGGGTTTTCCTTCCAGCATACCTGTGGCAAGAACTTCCCCGCTCGCAACGGGATCTCCAGGAACTGCCATCATGCCACGTTGCTGCATGTAGGCACTGATCATCCCACTGACGTTCATCCCGGTAGTGAGCACTCCGTCTGCCCCTATCGTCTGCGTATCTGCAGACTCAGCCTCTTGATCCATAGCATTCAGGAGTAGATTTGCAGTTGAATGGGACTGCAACATGCCCTTGAAGTGGTGAGTCTGATCTGTGGCTGGAACCTCTGCTCTCTGCAGTGACTTGTAGCGAGAGAAGATGCTAGCCATCTCTCCTGACATCTCCTGCACAACTCTCTTAGCAAGAGCAGGTGAGCCGATTCGCTTGACGAGAGTTGCTGCAATCTGTGCTTGATCCACCCTCTTCCCGGCAATCTCTTGCTGGACAGCAGAGCGAATGGCATTGAATACCATCCCTCGATTGCCTGAGAAGTTACCCGAGCTGTTCAAGTTCTGCAGATAGCCTGACATTCCTTGCTCATAGTTGAGCACATCATCTTGCTCAGGCCCCGCCTTGCCTGCAGCTACAGCCGCTGCCGCTCTTGCACGAAGCTCCTCTCGCTCCATGTTGTTCGCATGAGCCTTCGCTTGAAGCTCAAAGGCATGAGCCTTCTTGCGGTTCTCTGTCTGCAGCTGAGCAGTGCGCTGAATGCCAAACAGCTGCATCTGCTGACCAAACAGCTTCTGCTGCTGCATGTTGCCCAAGATACTCTGAAATGCTTGAGTAGCAAATGCAGTGCGGGCTCTCTGACTGCCAGCAACTGTAGTCTGTGCTACACCCATCAAGCTAGCAACGATAGCTCTCTTCTCGCGCTCTAGCTTGGAGATCTCATCGTCGTTGGTTGGATCATAGATGCCAAGCGTCAGTCCCTGCAGCACACGGTCACCGAAGTTGGGTGATGGTGCTGATCGCAACTCCTTCAGACGAGCGTTCTTCTCCTCGATCTCTGAGAACTGTCCCTCAAACATCTTGCGGAAGCTGTCAGCCAAAGGATTGCGTGGGAACAAGTTGTCTCTGAGTCTTCGAATAGCATTCTCATCGATGCTTATCCCCATGCCAGCAGACAGAGAACGAAGTTGCTGCTGCTGAGGGCTTTCAGGTGGCCCAAACTGCGCACCTTGTTGTGGGCCGATGAAACTAGCAGCCTGTGCAGTAGCTGCAATGGGCGATGGGGCACCTACTTCGAGACCCTGCTCTGTTGCCTGCTTGCCTAGCAGCGCAGTCTTGATCTGCTGCTCCTCTGCCTTCGCTACAGTAAGATCAGCCTTGGCTGTGTCACCTTTGACTTTTGCCTGCAGGATCTGTGCTTCGAAGCCCCCCTCAGTCAAGTTGGGATCTGTAGAAGGTCCGGAAGATATGTTGCGATCAGCCGTAGGAGTTGGCTTCTTCTTTTCCTGTGTAGCATGTGCCATGTTTAGCTGAACTCAGCGGCTCGGCCTGCAGGACCTGCCAAGCCAAAGAGGCCCGATGAAAGGTTATTCAAGGATCCAACTCTAGATTGGTTGGCTTGAGCGATGCTCTGCTGTGCTCCGCTTGCAAGACTGAAGGATCCTGAGAGGAACTGCTGCCGGAGAGCAAGCTCTTGCGCTCTTCGATTGAATGCAAAATCTCCTTGAGCCTGGATGTTTTGGAGCCGCAGCCCAGCAGATTGGCCAAGCGCTCCAGCAAGAGCTGTTGCCTGCTGAGGTGCAACAGCCCTCGCTCCTGCTGCCGCAATACGGTGTGCTCCGCCCCCAAACGCGAGGCCTCCTCTGCCACCCGCCGCTGCTCTCGCTGACTCCAGTGCTGCAACTTGTCCTCCTGAGGTGCTACTGAGAGCCCCTGTTCTGAGATTGCTCTCGAGGTCATCGATAATGCCTGGTGCCCTACGGAAGAGGTTAGTCTGTGCTTCGTTGAGCAGAGGATCATTCCGCAGAGCTGTGATCTGATCCCGAAATCCACCGGGCCCTAGAAGCAGCTCATTCCGGAACTCAAGGAACCGTGGAAAGACTGCGTTTGCAGACTTGCGAGCTCGCCGGGATGCCAAAGCTGATGCTCCAGCACCGAGAGCCGCTGCTGCTCCAACGATCAGCAGTGGGATGATGCCTGCTTGCTGCCAGTCCAGCTCTTCCGGCTCGAACATAGCAGGCATAGGCTTGACTACAGCCAAGACTACTTCTCTCATGGTCCACACGAGCAGAATAACCACGAGGAGGAAAGTTAGGGTAGTTACCATAGTAGCCCCTTATTAGGGTAGTTAATTACTGGGAGGGTTAGGAGCATTAGAACATCGACAATGACAGACCAGGCCCAAGTAAACTAAGCTCAACCATGATCATTGAGATGCTTGCTGCTACCGCTGTGTCATTTGCTTCGACTTCAAGAACCCTCCACCAGAGATCAGCCTTTGGAGGAATCACTGTTGGCACATCGAGCCTACCTCCGACTGGGCCTGCAAGACCTTCAATATGAAAGATAGCCCTGAATGGATTGAATGGTGTTGTGATATCATCTGCCCCCACTCTGCCGATCAACACCATACTTACTGATTTTCCAGAGCGTGCGTCCGTGCTTGCACCAGCAGAAATCAGGAACCCTGCCTCGCCATCAGGAATTGTGTGTCCTGCAAACTCTGTCTGCCCAAAGCCAGGGACCATTCCTAGTGAAGGATCCCCTGTTCCCGAGTAGGTAAGTGAGATCGTGCCAACGTTGCCCCCATCATAGGCCAGTCCCTGCTTTACAATGTGAGCGCGGTGGTTTCTGACATAGGAGTTGACAGTCTGCACTGGAGTTGTTCCGTTTAGAACCACGTCCTCACCCTGTCGAGCAAAGGCTGCATCCAAACCATTAACATGAATAATGTGGGCACCAGCTCCCGCAGGATTTCCGTTATCAGCAACATCGTCTGACACGATGTCAATAGGACTGGCCACTGTTTGCCAGATTTTCAAACCCCCAGGAATCCAAACATCAGCTACAGAGTTTAGAGCTAGTGGCAAAGAACGGCCAAACCGGTGCTCAACTCGATGGCCCGGGACATTGCCCTTAGCTATCTCTAAGTAAGGGTCAGTTGCTGCTATATGCGTTGTCATGTTAGAACCACCACTCTACGAGATCAGAAACGATTTGAACACTATTGCCAGCTGCTAGCAGTGCATCAGACAGACCCTTGATCAGCTCGTCGGCATCCGGGTCCAGTGTAATCGTCCCTCTCCCCTTGTTGATGATCCAATACGTGAACTTGCCATCGGCAGCAGGCCGGAGGTTCACTGGAAACGTTCCATCGCAGATGATGACATACGGATCAGCAGTCGTGTAAGTGCTTGTTACCTCAATAGTAGTGGTCTTCACAGGGCCTAAAACTACGATATCTGCTTCCCACTTCCCTGTTGACTGATTGAAAGCAAGCACATTGTTCTGAACTGGAGTGTCAGCCCTCCTTGGAAGGTAGTAACGAGCATCAACTTTGGTTCGACCTGTCACAGGAAGATCCTATTCACGTATCCCCAGACGCTGATGAGGCTCCCAGTGGCAGCAAAGCCTGCAATCGTAAGTGCTCCTGACAATGGCCTACCACTCACAACCTGTATGGTAGATTCATCTGGGAGATCAGTGACCATCTTGTCCTTCGTGGCTACTCCCCCGAACTCTATCGTAAGCTTGACAGCTCCCGCACCATCTCCTGGGTGCTGTGCCCAGAGATAGATTTCATCGACCACGTCAGTATCTGTCGTTGGGATGTGTATGACGTCCCCTGGAGTTGATGTCTGAGTGAGCAGAATAGACAGCCAGTCAGTTGCTGCACTGAGAGGAACTCGTTCGATCCTCATGATCCAAAGACCTCATTGAAGAGAAGCCCTTGGACTACATCATCTCCTGGAGTTCCTGTGAATGTAGCTCCTGAGACTCCAGACTCTGCCTCCTCCGACAAATCCTCTATTGCCAAGCTATGTAGCTGGCTCGCTCGTTGCAACGAACTTAGCAAGCTCTGCACATTCCATGGAACTGAGAGCGCTGAGAGGTTCTTGTTCTGTGTTGGGAAAAGGAACTTGCTAGTCATCACTGCACGAGGTCTTCAGCATCCGTTGGCGTCATGATGTAGGCATAGGAGTCAATCCTACTATCGACCTCAAAACTCACCAGCTGTAGTTTGAACACCTCCAAGCTAGGACTCTGTGCAAAGTCTACGTGGACCCGCTTCTTCTCTGGATTAGCGATGGCAACAAACTGCTTCTCCCAGTCTGTCACCCAGTCTCTACGCCATCGGTAGTAGAACTCCTTGTCAGCCCACAGAAGTAGTCGATGGAGCTGCTTGTTCTTGTGTGGGATGTCCAGCATGTCCCACGGGAACTCTGCTGAAGCTGGTGGTCTTCCGAGATAGATGAAGTCTCCGACTGAGGGATCGAAGTCAATGCTTCCGTAGCCAGTGTCGAAGGTGAAGGAGTTTACTGTGTTGTTGCGAATAGGGAAGCTGAAGAAGTCAGAGAAGTTAGCTTTGACTACTGTTGCCCACAGACCTCGAATGCTTCCCCATGATGGAGATGCAGTCACTGTTACTACTTGAGAGGCATAGGAGCTGACAACGAACCTGGAACTATAAGTCCCTGCATCATCTGGATGGCCGTCGAAGTCAGACTCCCCCCATTTGTAGATCTTGCCATTGTTCGCTGCAAACAGCGGCAGGAACCTGTCTACGTAGGTCACGTTGAGACTGGCCACAGGCAGGGGAGCTTCAATAGGTGAGTTGATGATGGACTGGTCATCTGACGTTACTATCGTCAAGCCGACTTCTCCAAGGAGCCCTGTGTATTCAGACCAGGAGAAGAGCCCCTGCTCGAAGTTGCTGTATCGATAGTTGAATGAGAAGCCGACGTCATTTCGATCCTTGCCTGCCAGCTGCAGCAGGCAAATGATCTCACGCTCAGTGATGTCGTGCACCAGCGCAACCTTCTCAACGTCTACCCAGTCAAACGCTCTCGCATCCAATCCTTCTTCTAGTGGCTGTCCAATGTAAATCAGGTTCACTCCATCGAAGATGTAAGGCCCATGCTTCGACCAGAAGAAGATGAAAGATCTGCCTGTGTCTGGGTCAGTGTGCACACAGACAGCTCGGTTAGAAACTGCACCTACTGAGTCAATGACCTTGTTCGTTGCCCATGGATTGATGGACCCTGGCTGAGTCTCGTCAAGCCTCCAGACGGAGTTGGCTTTGAAGACAAAGACAGAGCCGAAAGCACTGATGATCTTGACGATCCGATCTCCCGTGCCTTCCTCCAGGACTCCAAAGCTGCTCTCAAGGAAGCTCTCAGGGTTCCCTGCCTGTGACCAGAAGAAAGCGTCAGGCACTAGCGGATTGCCACCGCCTACTAGCCTACCATTGTAGGAGGTAGCAGTAGTCATCATCGGCGGGGAGATGACATCAAGTGCTAGAATCACCGGCAGCAAGTCTGAATCTGACTGTGCATCACCATAGACAATGCCGGAGTTGCCTCCGCTGTAAGTGACGTTCTCGACAGCTCCGATGATCGTAAGCCTTGGAGTGTCTCCAAGAGCAAGATCTTCCGAGACGTGTCCTGGAGTAGCATAGATCCGAACTGACGTTACCCGCGGATCTGGGTGCTGAGGGATGTTCTTCAGACGAACTGAGAGATCAGTCTCGTTTGTCCTGAATATAATAGGTGGAGACACAGCCTGCAGCTGGTCATGGTCATCATGGAACACAAGCCTGAGATGATACCATCGACTCTTAGTGAGCTTGCCGCCCGTAAGCATCTGAGCACGGATATTGCCACCATTCCAGCGAGCTAGTCCTGCTTTCGTGCAGACCCTGCCATTGAACACCTTCGGTAATCCCCCATCTCCCACCATGATGGTTCGATCACCAATGACAACTCCTTCCCAGAATCTGCCTGGGGAGAAGTCACTCATAGTCCCTTGCGCAGTCAGGAACACATCTGAGAAGGTTCCGTCAAGATCTCTGTCAAAGCTCAGGAAGTCATCAAAGACTGCTAACACACCTCCTTGCTGCCTCAGGGTGCTTCTGAATGGAGCGAGCATCTTCGCTTTAGCTTCCGAGAACCTATTGTCGAAGGCTGCTGGCTGTGGGACATAGCCTAGATTGTCCTCCATCTCCCAGCCCGCAGGAATGTGCGACTCATCGACCAAAGAGATAGCCACGAGGAAGTGATTTAGGGTAGTCCCATACCCCTTATACCCCATGGTAAAGACAGCAGGATAGCGACATCGATTGGGAACTGTGTTGCCTGTCATCTGGTCCAACTCGAGGTTGAACACCAAGTGATTGCTGTGCGACTTGCTCTCTATACTGACGTTCCAGGACTCTTCAATCAGCTCATCAGAGATCCCAATCCCTGCCCACAGCCGGAAGAAACCAAGCGTGAAATCCCCCGGACAGTCTTGATGCGCAGTCATGAAGTGCTGACTAGCATGATCCATCTGCTCAGGGATCTTCTGCCAAGGCGGTCTGCCTGGAACTACCTCTGCCCCACTCAAAATGTCATCAGCTGTCACTGACCAGTCGAGCTGATCGTTGACGGATGAGGCACCAATGATGATGTCGTAGTTCTGGACATGCCGAACAAAAGCAGGTCTGGCTACACGAGCCGATATGACTTTGACGTCATCAACAAAGATGTCTAGGAACGTGCTGTTAGCAGCAGAGGGCAGCCCTCCTCGATCATGCGTCCTCTTTCGGAAGGTGATGGTGTAGGCAGTGTTAGTATCCAGAGGATTGAAGATGTCGAGCGTATCGTTACCAGGAGCGACCGTCGGACTCCAATACCATTCGAGATCTACCTCAGTTGTGCTCACGAATGTTACTCGGGAGACTTGCAGCACCTCCTCGTTGGTGTCCTTCAGCACTGCCATCTTGCCATCATCTGATGCAGTGAATGGGGCCCCTGAATCTGTAAAGCGCTTGATGTGAGTCCCTGTCGCCCCTGTGTAGGCTCCGGAAACTTTGACGCTCTTGCCAGCTACCAGGCGATAAAGTGCCGGAGCACCGAACCCGATCCCATTGTGGTAGCGCTGCATCACCTCAAGTCGAATCGACCCAGTGTGATCTAGAAACGCCTGGATGAGTGGTATTCTCGCAAGATCCTTTGCGTTGTCAGTAGGATTTACAGGCCTGACTGCTGTTCCTTCAATCGAGAAGAGCGTCTGCTTGTGAGCTTCGGTCCGAGCCTTTCTCCCTCCTGGACCCTGAGCTAAGTTGTATTCAGTGACACTGCACGTAGGATCATCAAGCCCATCAAACCTAGGCCAGCTGAGATCCTTGGTAGTATCGTTGTGGCGAGCTATGTCCTGCTGATAAGAGTGTGGAGTTCTAATCTGTATCTGTGCAGTGAAGTCAGCATGCGAGTCAATGATCGTGTCAGTGATGTAGGTAATCCCTTGATGGTTGTAGAGAAAGGCATCCAGGTAGGTGTGAATGTCATCTACATACCTAAGCGAGTCACGACTACTAAAAGTCTTGATGAGGTGCTGACCATCTGAAATATTGATTCCCATCCCACCGAGCAAGTCAGCGTCAGCCACCCATGGAGATAGCCCGTGATGGATAGTGAGCCTCCTACCTGCGGCCAAATCAAGCAGCAGACCACTGCCGTCGTTCATCCTCCAGTAGCCCTTGAGATTTGCAGGGTAGGGCGAAACAAGAGGCCTGAGCTTGTTGGTCAGAAGATTGGCAATGCTCCGAACCTCATGCCAAATCCGCAACTCTGAGAGGGCAGTTCCTCGTGGTGGTGAGCAGCACCATGGATTCGGTTGCGAGATCTCTGCCGTGTTGCCACCTGAAGACACCGATCCTTCTGCTATGTGCGGGATCACATTCGGTGAGCCAAGCACGTCGAAGATGATCTCCACTTCCTGGAAGAGCGTTACCGGGTCGAAGCCAACGCCTGCTGTCCCCGTGTGCACAAAGACTTTCTTAGGACCTGCATCATAGAACCACTCCCTTGCAAGGTTCAGTCCAGGAAGCGTAGCCTCCTCTTTCCCGTATGTAGTCGTGACTCCCTTGAAGAAAGGGGGTGCTGCTGGAGCTGCAGCTCTTCGGTCGTGATACCAAACAGCCTGAGGAACAACAGCACCCGTTGTCAGAGTGAATGACCAGTTGCCCCCTGTTTCATCTGTCCAGTCCCCAACCAAAGTTGAAGTGAGACTAGCTCTATTCATGAATGCACAAGTGCTGGAGTAGTTGCCCCGCACCGTGCACTCATTCATCAAGACGATGTCCCGATTGATTGGGCGATCTATGTTGTTGATGAAGTCCTCTTCACCAGCCCACTTTGCATTAGCTCCCAGTCCCCGCCTGACATCCGTGCTCGTCGCCTTCAGCGCACCATCAATGAAGAACCGAACCTTGAAATCTGAGGAGTCGTAGGTAACTGCAATGTGATAGGTCTTGCCTACTACATAAGCTTCATGTGGGACAACAAGCAGTCCGGCAGTCCCGAATCTGTGATACTTGTTAGTCGCTGAATCAAAGATCGTCCACTCTACTTCAAAGCGTGACTTGCCAGCATCAGGAGCATCAATCGCTTTGTTGTAGACGATCGACAGCGCTGGGAGAGCAACGCAGTCCCAAATGCTATTGTTCGATCCAACGGAGTCTGGGTTCGTAGGAAGTTCCAGGTCGCCCAAGCTATCGTTGAAGACACAGTCATTTGCTATGATGCACTGGTCGTAGATGTAGACCCCCGAGATTGCTCGTGGAATGAACTTGACGACACCACCATTCCTTGACGGCGAGATCCTCGCAAACCCGCTAGAGAGTGGGAACAGCGTAGTTGGCTGAGGATCATGCGAGACAAGCGACTCTTCATCTCCCAGTGTGACCAACATCTCTACCGTGAAGTCGCGGCCTATCTTTAGCTGAAAGTCATCATGATGCTTGATGACCCCATAGGACATCGGAGTCTTCCAGAGCGGAGATCTAGTCGTGAAGTTATCTGTCGTGTTGACGCGGAAGGCTTGCTGATTCTTGGACCCTGTGTGCTTGGCCAGCTGATTGCCATGGAACCTGAGAGAGGCAGCAACATACTCCTCGAAGCCTCTACGACGTCGCAGCCTCTTGTCAGGCAGCCTGAAGTTCTGCAATGACCGGGGGAAGTTGAATGGCAGTCGATGATCCCGAGCAGTCTTCTGCAGACCCTCTATCGGAGCACCTCGGTCGACAGCTATTCTGGTCATACAAAGTCTAGAATACTATCGCCCTGAGACGATGAGCCCTCAATAGGATAGTCGAAGCCAGGCCTCGCATCGATAGGTATGTCAGGCACGTCGTCAACATACTCATACTCTGTAAGCATGTCCCTCAGGTTGCCCTGAGCTTGAATCATGTAGCTCTGGATGATCGCCGCTTCCTGCCGCAGTCGAACAGAGACAGACCACCGTGCCCAGTCGATGAGCACTGGGCGGAACTCTCTCGGTAGGATCGGCACTGCAGTATCAGCATCAAGCGCTTGCGGATGAACCTGATAAGTGCCACGAAGGGTAGTCCTATCCATGATATAGGGATACACCCTAAGGTAGTCCAGCCTATCAGTGATCTGAGGATCCAGCTCCGCAGTAGGATCCGCAACCACTGTGTAGAACAGCGGTCTGCCCACAGTGATAGTCTTGCTGCGAATGATGTTCTGGAACTCCTGCGGGGGCTTGTAGAAGATCTTCGAGCGAAGCTCTTCAATGTCCCACAACGGCCCATCCATGGACACGAAGTTCAGTGGCAGCGGGAACCAGCCTACGACAGCAGTGTAGCTTTTAGAGCCCGACGCCTCCACGTAGTTCGCGTCGAGTGTGATCACTGGAGCTGCAAAGGCAGTCACTCTCCAGCCGTTCGTGATATTGCTCGTGTCCTCATCGACAAGGACATCTAGGACAGCTGGCTCATCTCCTGCTGTCTTCGTGGCTGTTGCTAAGCCCTGCGTAAAGGTAGCAATACCTGTCTTTGAGGCCCCTACATCAATGACAAGCTCTTGCTCAAGAAAGTGCCAAGATCGACGCTTCCGAACAATCTCACCAACAGCCTCATCGAGCGCTGCGATCAGGATATTGTTGTTATCAGTATTGCTCTGTAGGCCAAAGTGGTCCCTCAGCCCACTGACTAGATTCAGTCGAGTGTAGACTTTCTGGGCCATCAGCCCTCAATCAACGTGACGTTAGTGCGTTCCTGTCCCGCCACTTCCTTACGCGCTTGTTCAACAGCACGAGCTTTTGTCATCGGCCGACCGCGTTCCATGACAACCATCGCCTCAGCCAGCTCGGGTGTTGGATTCGCTCTCTGTTCGATCGTCGAACCATTGAACATCGACGATGCTTTTTCGAACCGGTCAACCTCCGCTTTCCTCGTCCCATAGATCTGCTTTGCCAACTCCACGGTTCGAGCATTGCGCTTCTTCTCCACTGCTCGCTGATCTTTGTGAGTGCGAAACTCAACATTCTCGTAGCGCATGCGGGGAGGGGGAGGCGGTGCAGGCTTGCGAGGCGGACGCTTCCGATTTGGATTTGGAATGAAGTCCTCACCCATAGCAGGAGCGTCAGGCATGTTCGGATTCTGAGCTACGCTAAGAGCCACTGGCTGTGCATCATCAAAAGGAACGCTGGCATCTGTGTCGAAGGGCTTCTCCATGACTAGATCTCGTGGTAGAGGATATTGACTCGGCAGTTGGCATTGGTATCGACATAGACACCAATGTAGGGACCCACTCCTTCTGAGCCAGTCCCGAGAGCAACTGCTCCAAAAGCAGTCAACTTATGAATGCTTTCTACTTCGTGGACTCTTCCCTTTGTTCCAATAACTGCAGCATCTACGCCAACAAGCTCAAAGGTAGTCGCAGTCTTGTTGGCTACCACACCAGACTGATCACCTACATCTCCGTCTGTCCCTGAGATGAACACTCGGTCAGTGTCTGAGAGACCGTGCGCAACATCGGTCGTGAACACGGATGGAGACTCAGCAGTGTTCGCAATGATCAAGGCATTGATCGGCACGAACAGTCCACCAAACAGCTCCGACAGTGCTGTCGCTGCTCCTGACTCGTCATCCAGCGAGTGATGGTGGAGAACAAGAGCCCTTGCATTTCTGGCTAGTTGGCTTCCAACATACTGCACAGATGGGACGAGGATGTCACCATCTGCTAAGACGAATGCTGGACGTAGGTGAAAGCTCATGCCGATCTCCCCTTGTAGGCTTCGATCTTTTGCATCAGAGGTCGTGGTCTGAGATACCTTGCGTTGTCATCCTGGCAAGGACCAGAAGTCGGAGAGTCTAGTGGCTGCTGCACCCAAGTGTTAGTAGTCGATCCATCATGACCGCTGCGACTTATGTGACCGAAGGTACCAACGCCTGTAACTGCAGCTCCTAACACCAGATGGACTAGGTTGTTGCCAACGATAGTAGCTGAAGAGACTGCAACAGCCACCCCATCATCTTCAACACGGAAGAGCGTTGTGCGAAGTGCTCCACCTACTGCTACGAGAGAGGACCCATCTACATCATGCTCGACATAGATATCCACTACCGTGTTATCGGATTTCCCGTAACGCACTTGTCGGATTCGTGGTCCTGCCTGCCTCTCTGGAGAAAGTCCCCTGAAACAGGACATAACACCATCTACGACTTGACTGACCAGTCTCTGATAGCCTTCAGCTCGAATGTGATAGACATCTGATTGACGAGCTACTGGAAAAACTCCACGATCTGCCCATCTGACTGCAGGATTTTGGCTACCGTCTGAGAACACAAAGACCTGATCTGTCCCAGAATCATAAAACCATTGACCATTAGCAGTGCAGGCTACTTTTGACACTTGAAGTGCTCCAAGCCCATCATCCAGAATCAGTTGATCGATTGTGGATGCAATGGTCTCTGAAGCTACCCAGATGTCCCCAGAGTCAATACTCCATGTTCCCGGGAGTATCACTCCATTGTGTTCAAAGGCGTAGTGCCCTGCCCCCACGACAAAGATGTTGTCACCTACAAAGCTCTCGCTGAGTATGGCCCGCATCCTCGTGTGCCCATCCTCTTGAGCTACAGACAGTCCCGCAACTGTCACTGCACCCATCGGGTAAATGAATACCGGAAAGTCTCTTCCACACCGCAGTCTAGCATTCTTGAACAGTCTTCGAAGTCCTGCTACATGCTCAGCTGTAGTAAAGAATGTGCTACTTCGGGATGCTTGGCCTGCTTCAGTCTCCCCCAGATTCCAGATTCCACACTCAATCCCTCCTGTATCTAGAAGGGCTTCCATCCCCTCCTTTAGATTGATAGCTGGGTTGATCAAAGGGGTAGTGGGCTGATGCCATCGAAAGGTCACTAGCCCAAGATCATAGGCTTTATTGAGCGACGCACTGTCGATAGCAGCATTATAGACTGCAACTACACAGCCCAGTGCATTCGACAAGTCATCATTGAGCTGCTTCTCACCGGGCCCGATATCTGCTACGGACCAGACCAATCCTGCAACGTAGGTAAGATGGGAGCCATCGCGTGTCCTAGCAGACAGCGGCTGGAAGTCAAATACTGCATTTGTTGGATTCGAAGAGCCGCTCCAGAACTGGTTATTTGATTGCCCTCCCAGCCATACACGACTTCCAACACCCCAATCGTTAGAACCGAGTTGCGTGAACAAGACACTGCCAGCTGCAGTAAGTGTTCGAACGTCGACTCGATACCAGAGAGGGTGTGCATGGACCACCCCTGTCTCGAGAGTGAGGGTTCCATTGTCATTGATAGCGTAAGTAGGAGCCTCTGTCCAAGGAGTTACTGGGGAAGCAGACTGTTGTAGTCTGAACTGCACCCGATCAGGCTTGGTGCCTGTCCACGTCCCTGCTAAAGGAATGGATTCATAACGTCGCATCTTATTGCGTTGGTAGACAAAGCCAACTGCAGGCTCTGTGACCGTCAAAGCCATCAGGCGATGTCCTCATATAAGATCCGCCATGCTGCAGTAACCGGCGTGAATCCAGTGATCTCTAGATCCTGCACAATGATCCCATTTGAGAACCTGCCGCAGACTTGCTTGAGCGTATTGGCCCCACTCACAAGACCTACTGTGAATCCCCAGTCACTGAACTCGAGACCTGCTGCCCCATCGACTGCTAGAGCAAAGTTAGTAGCTACGTCAGTCACTCTGCCAGAATCGACAGTTGGTATTGTGAGCGCTCCACTTATCTGAAACACCTTCACACCGCGACCGTGAGCAGCGTGGAGTCCTAGAACCCCAAGACTGCCCACGGTCACAGCGCTTTGGTGCACACGAAGCATCAGTCGACCTGCACTCCCCCAACCAACGATTGAGTTTGCACATTGAAGAAAGGTGCAACCCCATCGCCGTCGAAGACCTTGCCACTAAAACCGGACGCGATGTTCCACTTCCAGTGCGCTCGCTTGCCAACGAACATAGCGAAACCTTCGATATTCGCGAGTCCCGTGCCTGCAGCGTCAACGATCTTGACAATCGCTTGAGTTGAGAAACTCTCGACTTGCGTGAAGACAACAGAACCAAGGCGGGCATCTGTCGCCAGAGCGTTAGTAAGCGTGATTATCGGAACAACGCCCTTCAGCAAAGCACCGGAAGGCTCAGCAAACCCGGGATCAAACACACAAAGTGCCTGACCTAAGGTTGCGTGAGCTGCATCGTCAAGCCCATTCCAGAGCGAGGTAGTAACAGCATCCGCTGCACCCGAACTAGTGTGAAACCAGAACGCAGCAGAGCACTGAAACAGGATGTTGTGCGGCATGAGATGTTCGCTGAGCATCAACTCCTTGAGTCTCGGATGCTTCGAAGCGACACCGTGCACACCATTCGTGAAGATCTGATGATCTGAGAGATACTGAGTAGCTACCATGAACTACCTCCTAACTTCCACCAAGAGCATCACGTGCAATAAAGTTTGCCCACAGCCAGGTCAGATTTTGAGTTCCAGGAGTTGTGTCCCAGTCTCCACCCTCCATTGCAAAACCCATCGGCAAAGATACATCATCATCGAAATGAGCATCCCCACCTACCTGAGCTGCAACAGAGACTGCCTCTCCAGTACCAACAGCCTTGGCCCCATTCGACAATACTTTAGCCAATACAGGGCCCCAAACAACAATCTCACCCTCTGCAAGTGGGGCAATAGATGTTCGAGCAACACCCATCGTGTTGTCTGGTGCAGCTGAAGCATCCGCAATCTGCCGAGTAACATTCAACACGGGCTCAGCCGGTGCTCCTGGATCAAACGTTCCAGCAATCGTCTCCGGATGACCGCCGATAGCGGTAAATGATCCCCCGTGCTCGACGGGCTCTCCCTTCTCGATCGTGTCTGTTGCACTAGTGTTGTGCACAACGATTGTGATCGACCTGCGACCACCTAGTAAATCAGCCATGCTTACCTCCTAGGAAAGTGCAAGTGCACCCTGGAATCGGGAGTTGTTGACCGTCTGATTCCCGGCAACGAGAATCTGAGCGACCCGAGCATCCTGATCGTAGGGCTGGACAAAACGAGACATGACGAACTGGCGTTGCCGGTGCATCACGAGCCTAACACCCGAAGTATTGATGAAGTAGGTCACCGTGTCGGCTGGCGTTGTGCGAATGCCTGTATCCGCCATCGCCGTATCCCACATCATCACAGCACCCTTGTAGCGCTGGTTCTCAAAACCTACCTGCATGAGGTTCGTGTCTGACAGCCGAAGCTTGCCAGCGTTCTGATCCTCGTAGTTCTCGTAGGTTTCCTGATTCGTCAGGATCAAGTCCGGAGTCTCGATTCCTTCTGACACGTCATTGTAGAACGTGCGGAACTCGGAAGTGACTGAGGCAAGCGAACCTGCCTTGAACTTGTTCCTCCACCAAGTGTTCGTATCTCGAGGAATACCGCCAACGACGGACTGCGAAGCCCCTGCAACATCCTCAATAAGGTTGTCAAGGGAAAGGAAGTCCTTGGCACTTCTGTTGTCCTGGGTCTGCAGGAGGAACGTATTCAACTGCTCCCGCATTGACTTGTTGGCTACCATGATCTTCGCTTTGAGAAGATTCATGAGAGCTTCAGGACCGGAGTTCTTCAACTCCTCCTCGCCTGCAATAGAGACCGTTCCTGCGAACAGCTTCCAGTTGAAAGCGGCTTGCGTCAGTTCCTCTGTCGGGAACACGTCCAGGCGATCGTATCCTGAGTAGGACTTGACCGTCTGATTCGTCGCGTAAATGATCGGTTCTCGAATCGACAAACCACCGGGCTCTGTTTGAACCCTGCCACGAGCCAGCATGAAGAAGGCGTATTTCGACGCCTTGAAGATCGCATCAGCAAATTGCCGACGCGTCCGATGTAGCGTGGTCGTAGCAAGATTATCAATAGCGGTGGTGATTGAATGAACGACTGCCATTCGCTACCTCCTAAAAGCTGAATCCTTGCTCTTTCGCCGTCTCCCGTAGCGCTACATCCAAGCCCGCCTCGAAGCTCTTTTGGCCATCGATTCTTGACTGGATAGTGTCGTCGGTAGTTTCGACTCCTGTTCGTGGTGCTCCGCTCACTTCACTAGGCTGAAGGGGAGCAGGTCCCCCAGCTTGTGCACTCATGCCTAGCCCGCTCAAGGCGACGGCCAAAGCATCATTGAGTGAAAGTCCTGGATTCTGTCCTACGACTCGCTGCACAGCTTTCGCAACTGCAGGCGTCTTTACAACTGGATTCGCCGCTGCAAACTCCCTGATGGAACGCTCAGCACGGTCCTGCTGAAACTCTGTCGTCAGAGACTGAATAGATGCAAACAGCTGATCGAAGCGAGGATCCCCTTGCCCATTCGGCACCTCTGCCGGAGCATCACCCGTCGCTACAGGAAGTTCTCCACGAGCTTTCGCAGCATAGTGGTCATTTAGCCATTTTGCAGCAACCGGATCATTGCGAATCATGCTCAGCGTGTTCACATCGTCCTGCGCACCCTGAAGCTGAGACTGCATATCTGCCATGCTAGTCTCACCTGACTGATTGTTCAGCTGCGTTTCTGCAGCAACTTCAGGAGCAGGAGCGCCGACTGTCTCTGTCTCCGGCAGTGGCTCAGTCGGAAGACCTACCATCTCAGCCGCAGTATCAATGGCTGACGGAATCTGATCTGGGATAGCACTTGGGGCAGTCGATTGTTGACTACTATCCAATGCCGGGCCTTCAGGTGCTACGGGAGTCTGTGCCATCGGTTCTCCATTCAATCATCAGTTGAAGCTGCTTGGCAAGCCTCCTGAACATCTTTCGGAAGAATCTTACCGCCCTGGGTCTCGTCGAGGATCTCCTTGACCATCTTGTCTGAGACCGTCGGTTCCGTCCCTACTTGTCGACTTTGTGACCTAGCAGCTGAATCGTAGGTCACACCAAACTGCTTGCATAGCTGGTCGCGTTGACTTCCAGAAGTCACTTCACGATCCTGCCCATCGAAGTTCTCCTCCACGTAAGGCTTGAAAGCTGAAGCCCCTGGACTGTCTTCTTGCAGATCTCGGTGAGCATACTCTGGACAGTTCTGGCACTGAACATTCCACTCTGGACAGTTTATAATACTATCCACGATTGTCTGCCTATGCCCACAGTTCTCACATTTGAAGGAGTATACTGGCATCAGGTAGGAATACCTCTCGTGCCTGGCTGCAGCCCTCCAGCTTGCAACCCTTGCTGTGTAGCAGAACGTGCTCTAGTAGCAGGATCAGCTGCTTGACTACCGTTAGTAGGTTCAGGATTCTGCCCAAGATTAGCTTGCTGCCCCTGCGACGATGATGCCCCTAAGCTAGCTTGGACTTCCTGACGCATTTTCATCAACTCAAGACGGCGAGGCTGCAGCGCTGCAATAGCTCCCTGACCCATCCGCTGAGCTGTCTCAGACTGCAGAAAGAACTCCAGCATCTGCAGGCTAATGATCGGATTTGCATCTGGGCGGATCGGCACAACCTCCAGCGGATCCTGCCCCTCTTCAGCTGCTTGAATGCTATTGATAATGTCAAACAGTTCAGAGACACGCTCATCCTCCAGATTGCCCATGAAGGTTCCTGGATCGATATCAAGCACATGCGAGATGCGGCCAAGGATCACGTCAAGCCGCAAGTCTGGCATCACTGGGAATGCCTGCATTGCAAAGTTCCAGATGACCTGCCACGGCTGGAGCTTCTCTTGAATCGACACCTTCCGGAAGCTGTCTACCTCAATGAACACTTCTGGAATGTCTGACAGCACATCATCATCAACGTTCGTGAAGTCCACTCCCCCTGTATCTCCAGCAATCTTCAGGAGCTGATCAGGAGCAAGCATATTCTTGAGCATCATTCCGAGCTGCTCGAGATCCTCTACCAGGAACGATCGGACAATATCTACGGTGTCGCTGTCCTCAGTAGCTTGGCTTTGCTCAACGATATTGGCCTCAGTTGCTGTTCTCGCACCCAGATCACCTGCCCGATTCTTTGACCCAGACCCTGTCCGATCAATCAGGCCTTCAACAATCGACAGCAAGTTGTAGCTATCTCCGGAGAATGGCGGGGTTGCCACATTCTCAATCGCATTTGGCTCCTTCACTTCCAGATACTCAAGAGACCGGCCCCTTCTCAACTGCCGCATCGTCTTCTTCATGTCCTTGACACCCGCACTGTTGATAGTTCGAACAGTGTTCAGCGTATCGACATGATTGACTAGCCTTGAGACAACCCAGTTGAATGTCCTCTGAAGATTCTTCGTGAGCTTGATGGTGTTCGTTGGCGTCGAGTCCGGAACAGCGTTGAACACCATTCGACGGACTGGCCAGCCAGGAAAGTCATCACCAACAAACCGCTCCCACGGCTCCGGGTGCATGATCGGAAGAGGGTAGTCCTCCATCAACGTCACGACTTGACGGAAGAGTTTGAAGTCAACCAACTGATAGACCCAGATCTCCCAGATCGTGACTATCTCTTCCCCACCTTGACTGCCCGGTATCGTCGCTCTGTCAACATCGAAGAAGTCATCAAGCCGTGCTCGAATCGACTCAGAGAACTCAGTCGATGACGCATCAGACCGTCGGCCGCTAGCAGCATCCCGCTTCTTTGGATATTTGGACGCAATGATCTTGTAGCGCTTGTCCGCCAGCACCTCACTAAGAGGGCGACGATACTTGACTGCTATCGCTCGAGCTTCATCCGGATCACGTCCGCGAGCTTCTGAATCGACTACCACTTGTCGAGGAGTCAGACGGAGCGATACTGGTAGTCCCTTACCCTGCCACTTAGCTGGTCCTCGTGGCACTTCTGTGAGCGAAGTTCCTCGCGCATTGCCACCTTCTTGAGGACTCACTACCCACTTCGACCACCCCTCGCCATAGACCCAGGCATCCTCAACCTGCATGCGCTTCTGCTTTGCGTAGTCAATAAGTGGCATCACTCCATTATAGATGCCATCCCAGACTACTTCCTTGCCTACATGAAGAGGATTTCGTGGTCTCGTGCGAGCAGTCGGGTTCTTGAAGAAGATGAATGGCAACGATGTCTTGAACATCGCATACGCCAGATTCACAGTCACTCGATTCTCTGTTGACCTATTCCGAGAGCCTGGCCATTGATCACCTTTCAACTGCCTTTGCGACTCCAACATCTCCTCGAAGAAGACTTTGTCAGACTTCTCCCACGCCTTGATCAAATCAAAGAGATGCCTCGTCTGCTCCTCGTTCAACTGACTGGCAGTGTTCTCAACTAGCTTTACTGTCATGATTCAAAACCGCAGCTATTGTCCTCGTAGACAGTCTCATTCGCATCTGCCCATTCTCGAATAACAATCGGTCGCATGAGATTGTGAATCCGAACTCCGCGGTAGGCTAGCACCATCTCACACCAGCGAGAGACTTGCTCTTGCAGTTCCCTGCCTACAAGCTCGTTAGGCACTACTACAGCCACTTTCTTGCCCTTTGACAAAGTCTCCAGAACATTGAGAAGCATCTCTGTAGTCCGTCCTGAGCCCCTACCTCCAGGAGCACTTCCCGGATTAGCCACGAGGAGTCTAGCCCGGTATTGTTCCTTGGGGATTAGGTTTAGGGCCTTACGAAGTTCGCTCTTATCCAAGCCTACGACTTGCTCATTCTGACTCATGCTGCCCACTCATTCCCAACTAGAGCTGGTTCCCAATCATCCGAATCTTCCTCTTCAAACGCCCCAAAGAGAGAGTCAAAGATAGCACCCGCACAGTCAAGAGGACGTTCTCGCTCTGCTGGCTCAGGAGCTTCAGAGCTGCACTCATATGCAGCCTGCAAAGCATCCAAGCAGTCATCATAGGCTGAGTCTCTGCCACTGAACTCCACCATCTCGAGGATGAGGTCATCAGCGCACATGCAACCTTCGACGATATAGAAGTCACCGCGCTCGACCAGCGGTTGCAGCATCAGGATCCGACGGAACTTAGCCGTTGACCTTTTGACTTCCTTCCACGGGATGAATACGTTTCGCTCCCGTGCTACCTTCTGCCAATACTTGTAGATCGACTTCTGGAAGGCAGTAGTCTCGACTGCAACACGCTCGGGATTGTATTGCTCGCAAAGCTCAATGAGTGTGTCGATCAGCTGCAGCGGGAAGATCTTGCCCTTGATTACTTCCTTGGTGTAGGTCCGCCCGAACTGATCGACAGCAATGACTACTACCGCTGAGAAGTCGCCCTTCTTGGTGTCCTCATCCGCTAGATCTACCCCGATGAAGTAGCTGACATTCTTCGGGATGTCCCAGGGATAGCAGGACTTGATCTGATCCCGCTTGAAGATCGCCGACTCGTCCGGCAGCGGGTTGTTCTCATACTGACAGCTGTAGATATAGCTGCCAATGTCATGCTTGATCTCGTCGAGGTCATCAAGCGTGAAGCGCTCTGGCCAGATTGACGCAGGAAGCCCCGTTGATGGATCTTCTTCCGTCGCCCTGCGAATGTAGCAGAGCATTCTTGCCTTCTTCTTGCCTGTCAGCAGAGTCTTCTTGCGGAAGGACTTCTCATTGCGATCTAGGCGTCCATAAGGATCATCGAAGTGCCAACGCGTGCCGATAATGCGAATCGGTGTGCTCGGGTTGTCTCGAAGCTGAAGAGCATTCCGATACCAGCTGAAGTTACTGTCCCTGATGTTGGCATTGTCAACGAACTTGTCGTTAGTCATATCATCGAATGTCATTCGATCAAAGTGCTTCGACACAAGCGATGCACCCACCGACATGATCTCGATGTTACCTTCCTTCCGCCAGACTGTGCGGCACGGGAAGTCGAGTCTGCTAACAGTTACCTTGCCCAAGCGCTCGAACCGCTTCTTCGCTGTGCCCTTTAGCTTGTCCCAGCAATACTCCGGGAACAGCCAGCGCAGCAGCGCGTTTGTTTCGAACTGAGCTTTAATCTCACCGAGGATAGCCTCAGCATTATCGAGCTTGGCGTTGATGATGAGATGCCTATGATTCGGGTCATTGAGCTTGACCTGAATAGCATCACCGATGGTCCACAGCGTTGTCTTTAGATGACCACGAGGGACGAGCCATAGAGTTACCCTCCTATGAGCCCTCCTTCCCCACATCGTGCACATCTCGTGGTGAAGATCATTATCGATATCCTTGTAGCCAAGAACACGAAAGCACAAGAACCAAAGATCAGTCTGACATTTACCGCGGATCTGCTGGCGAGCCTCCTCAAGAAAAGCATCGCCAGTCCCTGGCTTGCTGATGGTATCTGCCACAAAATCGAGAACCTCGGAGCTGAGTGAGGTCTTCGATCTCGTTCCAAAACTGACAGGCATCAGTCAGCTGACTCATCAAACTCGGCATCCATGATAGTCAAGCCCAAAGGATGGGGGTCCTTCAAGCGGTGAGTCTGACCACCGGAACGGGCTGATATGTCGACCAGGGACTGGACGAATGACTCGTAGACTGCGGGGTTTTCACGAAGCTCATGAACGTGCTTCGAAACCTTCTGTTCCTTCTGATGGACTGTTCGCCTACCTTCCTGGCAGGTCTTCAGCGTCGAGGCTAGCACTTTGAGATGGTGAGGCGAGACTGCATCTCCAGAGTCTGCTAGATCCCGGATAGTGTTTCCCAACATCTGTTCCAGGCTTCCATATAGCTCATCATGCTGGCGGTCAATGTCCGGAATCAGCGAGCGTCGCACACCGGCAACTCTCTGGATGAGTGCTCTCTCGCGCTCTGCTCGACAGTCTTCCCAGCAATGTAGGTGAGACCACCTCTGGAGAGTCGATAATGGTAGCTTGAGCTGTCTGGCTACCTCTTTGAGCGGAACCAGGTCAACAACGAAAGACTTGCGGGCTTTGATCAGCTTCAGATCATTTGTCAGCCGGATCTTGCCCGACCGGGACAGTCGTTGGGTCAGGCTCGTCCGGCCCTTCCTCTCCAGAGGATTTGCTACTGAGTCCGGACTTCGGGTCGCTAGTTGATCCGCTCGGATCTCCTCCCGCCTCTGTCCCGCTGTCTTGTTCTGTGCCACCGACCAGCTCCTCCACCTTCGCCGTTCCCCGAGTCCCGATGATGACATTGTGAATGTCCGATGCTGACATCCCTAGATCCAGCAACGCTGATTCGAGACGCCCAATGGTGCGATTGGCTATCAGAATGTCATTTCGCTTAGCTCGAACTTCGTCCCGTATGTCCATCAGCTCCTCCTCCGGTGTCTTGGTCCCATAAGGGATGAAGTCAACTGCATGCGCATTATGGCGATTGACTGTCATCCTTGAGGAGGCTTTGCGACAGCTTCCGCAATGTCTTCCTCAGAGATGAGGTTGGCTCGGCAAAGCACAAGCATGCGCTCCTGCAGCGCATCGGAGTCATCTCGATCCCCCCGATTCGTCATCCGCTCTTGTCTGAGATCTCGGTCTCTTGCGTTCGCAATCATGACTACCTTCCAGAGTAGGAAGCGGGAAGCGGTCCTTTCCCACCCTGTCATCGACCACATCAACCGCTTCCCGCGGACGAGAGTTCACTCCCTCAGGTTAGATCAGCTCAGCGCTGAAAGTCAACAGGGAATATTTGCCGATGAAATAAATCCGACTTTGTCTCGGGTGGAGCTCTGGCAAAAAGCCTATCAAGCGGCTTTGCTAGCCGGGGCGCTTGCTCCTACGATTTCCTTCCTGAAGACTGCGATGCGCTGCAATGCAAGACTTCGCAGGAGTGGGATAGCCACGAGGGTGAAAGTTCCCTAGATAGGATAGTGACATAGGTATCCTAGGTCGCATTACTGACTACTACTTCCCGTCGCAGTCTTTCAGCGCTTCCCGTCCGAAGTTACGACTTCGTCCGGCGGAGGAAGAAGCCCGTGCCCGAATGACAGATTAGGATATGGATTAGAGATATCCATGACTGTAATCCGGGACGCAGGAGTCCCTCGCCTACCCTGTAGCCACGCAACCTGAGATAGCAGATGACTAGCTCTTGCTAGCTGCTGCAGCTCTTCGACCGACGGCACGCATTGACAATGCTCCGCGGCGAAGTGGCACTTTAGACAGGTATGGCACATCGTAGCATTCATGACTATGACGACCGGACTTCGTTCATGTCCTTCTGGATCTCGCGAACTCTCCGTGCCGCAAACTCCTCTCCTAGTGCTTCTTGAAGGTTGGGACTCTCGTAGTTACGCAGGTCCCAGTCAAGCCATCGAAGGCACTCACTGATTGAGTGGAGCCCTTCCTTAGACATGATCGGGTGATGTTTGCATCTGTAAGTAGTCTTCATGATTACCTCTTGGCTAAGCACCGGCCAGCACACGGGCTCGAGAGGCTCGTGGCCAGGCGACGCTGGATCACAGGGCTGGCATCCTTATAGCACAGCAGTCAACGGCTACTGCCAAAAATATTCTGGTAGCGATGATTACCTTTCCTCAGATCTGTGG
>SDBT01000993.1_pt1 | contig 48052 bp, 32 predicted proteins | sample 2277101 | NCBI WGS metagenome assembly SDBT01 (sample SAMN10404973, study PRJNA504765) | marine sediment metagenome | isolation source: marine sediment core GS10_PC15, 103 cmbsf | place: Arctic Ocean: Southern Knipovich Ridge | collected 2010 | reverse complement strand
CTTTGAATTGTACCGTAATATCTGCTGATATCCCCGTTGATGGTAATTCGAATCGGCAAAAATTGAACGGTAACAGTTTTGTCCGCATCCATAGTAACGGTGTTTGTTAGCGCAACAGACAATGGGTCGTCAACATCTCCTCCCCATACCGGGTAATAGCCTGTATATGGAACAGCAGTAAGACCAACAACCGTACCGTCTTCGTAAGTGCCGCTTATGCTTGTGTCTATGAAACCATTAGCACCAATTCTCTGAACCAACAGGTTCCACGTTGGAATCGGTGGAATCTCTTCAAATTCAACGCTAATTATTCTGACCATATCAACCGTTGCTATATAGTGATTAGGATCATCAGGATCCAGCGGAATAACAACAAAGTTGTCAGCCCATTCCAAAACTTGGTGGCCGGCATCCGGCAGCGCGGTGAATTCAATTTCTGAAAATGCCTTTGCTCCAAAAAAGCCGTCCGGAAATATCGTGCCGTTTCCAATCGCATAGGCGAACAACTCATATACAGTAAAAAGTCCACTGTCCGGATAATGAAAACCCATATCGACAAAACCGATGTCCATAATACTGTCTGTTCGCGTTGTATAAACATCCAATCCAAAATCAGAAGCCTGACCTGTTCCAGAATCTTTACATGGACTGTCGTTGAATTGACCTGCATCAATTTGGCTGAGATAGTAATTGCCATAATAAGAAAGACTACTTAACGGACCTGTTCTAAACAGCGGATCATCGGAAATATTACCAACACCAGGATCCTCGGTTTCTATACAAGAGTAAGTCGCAGTGCAGCCTTCAAGATCATCTCTATTACCCCAAAAAATACAGTTGGTAATGACCGGAGAAGATAATTCACCGGCATAAACTGCCGTATTGCCCGGAGTGTTGAATGGGTCATTATCAGCTATTGTGCAGTTTGTTATGACCGGGTCTGAATCAAAAATGTCAATCGCAGAACCAAAGGCCGATTCAGCGTGGTTACCATAAATTAAGCAGTTCCTGATAACAGGCGAACTTTCGTAACATCCAATGCCGCCGCCATTATTAACAGCGTTATTTTGAGTGATTACACAATTCAAAATTGTCGGGGAAGATTGATAACAGTGGATACCGGCGCCGTCATTATCGGCAATGTTTCCCGTGATAACACAATTCGAGATCAAAGGCGATGAACCGTCTTCACATTTTATCGCACCGCCCCATATGGCTTGGCCACCGGTGATTGTAAAACCCATGACTATACTGCCGAGACCTTCACCATTATGAAACCAGAATGCCCGACCCTGACCCTGGCAGTCAATGACGGTGGCCGCTACCACGCAAGGGTCATTCGTAGCACTGGATAGCAAAATTATACTCTTGCCCTTAAAGTCCAGGTCGTAGTTGCCGGGACCCGAATATGTACCCGGCTGGACGATAACTGCATCGCCATTCTGTGCGGCATCCAACGCGGGTTGAATTGTAACGTAATATCTGCTGATATCCCCGTTGATGGTAATTGGAACCGGTAAAAATTGAATGGTAACAGTTTTGTCCGCATTCATTGTAACGGTGTTTGTTAGCGCAATAGACAATGGGTCGTCAACATCTCCTCCCCATACCGGGTAATAGCCTGTATCTGGAATAGCAGTGAGACCAACAACCGTACCGCCTTCATAAGTGCTGTTTCTGTCTGGTTCTACGTAACCATTAACACCTATCCTATGAACCACCAGGTTCCACGTTGGAACCGGTGGAGTATCTTCAAATTCAACGGTAATTGTTCTGTCCATATCAATCGTTGCTGTATAGTGATTAGGATCATTACGATTCGGCGCAATAACAACGCGGTTGTTCCTCCATTCCTTGACATAGATGCCGGCATCCGGCAGCGCGGTGAATTCAATTTCTGAAAATTCCTTTATATCAACACCGGGATCGGGGTAGTGCGGAGATATCGTGCCGTTGGCTCCAACCACACCGCTAATCAGTTTATATACAGTAAAAAGTCCACTGTCCGGGTAATGAAAACCCATATCGACAAAACCGATGTCCATAATACTGTCTGTTCGCGTTGTATAAACATCCAATCCAAAATCAGAAGCCTGACCTGTTCCAGAATCTTTACATGGACTGTCGTTGATTTGACCTGCATCAATTTGGTTGAGATAGTAATTGCCGTAATAAGAAATACTACTTAACGGACCTGTTCTAAACAGCGGATCATCGGAAATATTACCAACACCAGGATCGTCGGTTTCTATACAAGAGTAAGTCGCAGTGCAGCCTTCAAGATCATCTCTATTACCCCAAAAAATACAGTTGGTAATGACCGGAGAAGATAAATCACCGGCATAAACCGCCGTATTGCCTGGAGTGTTGAATGGGTCATTATCAACTATTGTGCAGTTTGTTATTTGTGGGTTGGAATCAAAAATGTCTATCGCAGAACCAAAGGTGGATTCAGCATGGTTACTGTAAATTAAGCAATTTTTGATTTCAGGTGATGATTGGTAGCACTCAATCCCGCCGCCGTTATTAACTGCCTCATTTTGAGTGATAATACAATCGACGATTGTCGGAGAGGAATTATAACAATCGATACCACCACCATCGTACTCGGCAGAGTTTCCCGTGATAACACAATTAATGATTGTCGGAGATGAATCATTTTCGCACTCAATGGCACCGCCCCACATGGCGTAGCCACCGGTTAATGTAAAACCCTCAACTACACTATTTGCATCTTCACCGCTGTGAAACCAGAAAGCCCGATGCTGCCCCATACCATTGATAATACAGTTTTTAGGACCGTTTTTGCTGCGAACGGTTATGGATCTGCTCTGCCCTATGGATAAACCATTGCTAAAATCCAAATCATAATTACCAACGGTATTATAAACACCATTAGAGACGATTATCTCATCACCATCAACTGCAGCATTAATAGCATCTTGAATTGTGGAATAACCGCCTGGCACATTAAGTGTTGCAGCGTTGGCCAAACCACTAACGCCAAATAAAATTACCAAACTGACAAGAACTTTTCGGTACATTTCGGGGCTTCCTTAAAAAAATATATTTTCATATTTTCAGAATTTGATCAATCCATCACTAAAACACATCCGCAGCTTACGCCACAGGCGGCGCAGACCGCGCAGCACATCCGCCGCCATCCTATCGACCTTCTATCGGAAGAAATTGGTTTTGTATTTAGCATAATATGCAACAAAAATCGTAACAAAATTGAGTCATAAGGCACAAACGGCATTGTTATGGGACGTCAAACAGGTTGTTACTCGGCAAATGCCCAAAGGTCCTATATTATTTTTTTTATCAATACTGGTTATCCTCAAAATTACCTCTGATTACAGCGCAAGCAAATTGGCATATTTTTTGCGTTTTTTTTAAAATAAATGCAAAAACTCACCTCAAATTCCCATGCCTGTTTCGAAATAAAATGCTCGGTCTTTTCATACAACCTCCTGAAAATACCAGCTTCCGTGCTGACAAACATTCAGAACCATACCTGAAACCGGTGCTATTGAGGCTTGATTATCGGAAAAAACTCCCAATCCTCGCTGCCAAACTGCTCTATCCGCAGCGGACGGTGGTAGGAGTGGGAAACCACCGTCGCTGCAAATTACTCAATCCAACATTTATCCTTCAATACCACCTGTTTTTACAGTCCATCCGACGGCCAAGGAGGTAGACCGCCGGACGACTGTAAATATTATTAACCTTCTCAGGTTACATCCGCTTTTTCACTATTGGACTGTGCCGGTGGTTGGCATGTTGTTTTACCTGGCACAAACTTACATTGTAATCTAACATAAAGTTGCGGCCCTATCGGATGCCGCAAACGAGTCATTAGCCTTCTAAGAGCCTCCGCACCCATTTTAAGGGCAGGTACGCTCATACTTGTCAGTTCCGGACATCCAAGTCTGTTCTTCTCACTATTATCAAAACCAGTAATGGATACATCCTGCGGCACTTTAAATCCGCGATCCATCAATGCTCGAGACAATGCATATCCGGCCCAGTCGTTAACACAAACCCAAGCTCGCACGCCTCGGTTGACCTGCTCGGCCAAACAGTCAACCAAGGCGTTCCCTGCGAACGATTTATTCTCCAAATCTTCAATAGAAATGTCGAATATAGATTCTTTTTCATATTCAATGCCAAGTCTGCACAGCGAATTTACATAGGCACCGAACCTGCTTGAGGACCATGACATATCAGGACATCTTCCGAAAAACCCCATCTTGCGATGCCCAAGGTGGTAAAGATGATCCATAATCCCAGCCATTCCGCTGGCATCGTCAATTCCTACCATATCAAGCGGTATGTCGGGTACCTCGTGGATAATCGAGACACATGGCAGTTCCATAAGCAGCCTCTCGATTATTTCTGCCGGCCAGCGATTTACGAGAATCAGACCGGATAACTGGCCATCCCGCATAACGGGAGGCTGCATCTGCGGGTCGAGTACCTGCTGGCAATCGTCTGTATTGTAGTAATGAAGGGTCAGAGAGACATTTAGCTTGGCGCATCTTTCACTCATTCCGGCGAAATATGCCGTTTCCTGGTCATGACCCGGACTGCTGTGTATCAATACACCAACAAACTTGCTCTTACTGTCGGATTTATTTTTGGCCCTGCCAAGGTAATCGTATCCAAGACGGGTTGCCATATTCAATACCTTGGCACGGGTTTTGGCATTTATCTCGGCAGAATCGCCCAAAGCCTTGGAAACCGTCGCCACAGAAAGGTTCAGACTTTTGGCTATCGATTTCTGATTGACATGGTTCTTGCTCATAGTTTAATCCTACCACATTTTACGAAAATTGCAAGGAAAATTTCGTAAAACTATAAGAATTCCCCGAAATTTCTTAAACCTCCACTGCTCCAGTAAATAGTATATGTTTGTAACGACTTGGTATTACAGGTTTTAACCTCCTGAAATATTCGATAGCTTTCTGGAAATACTTTGTAGCAACAACCAATTTACCGAAAATTCTCGGCTTTTATGTGATTTTATGTCCAGTTTAAAGCTTGATAAAGAGGATATTATCGGTAAAAAACCGTAAAAAGTTAACATTGTCGAAATTTTTCGATACCATGAACTGGCAATATTCTTTGACTTCTTGTTTTTTTCGCAACAATATGATATCGTTACGCTTTACAGGAACGCATCAGCTGAAATAGTTGTTAAGAGAGAGGTTACTATGGAAGACAATTTTGTAACAATTGTATCGGGATTGCCCCGTTCGGGCACATCTATGATGATGCAGGCTGTACACGCCGGCGGAATGGCAACTGTAACTGACAATATCCGCAAAAGTGATAGTGATAATCCACGCGGCTATTATGAATTCGAGCCGGTCAAAAAGACCAAAGAAGACTCATCCTGGCTCCAACAGGCCACTGGAAAGGTGGTAAAGATGGTTTATCGGCTGTTATATGACCTGCCGGCAGACTATGAGTACCGAATTATCTTTATGAACCGCTCCATAGAAGAGGTTTTGCTGTCTCAAAAGAAGATGCTCGAGCGAATCGGTAAAAAAGGGGCTGATATAGCCGATGAGAAACTCTCCAAACTGTTCAAAAGCGAGCTGGAAAAAATCTACAAATGGATTGATGCTCAGCCCAACTTCTCAATCGTATCGGTAAATTACAGAGATGCGGTAGAGTCGCCACAGGCCCAGTGCAGTATTGTGAACGATTTTCTCGGCGGCAATCTGGATACAAATAAAATGGCCTCGGCAATAGAGCCAACACTGTACCGAAACCGACAGTAAAAACTGCATTTTCTGCTGTATATTCTTATTGACATAGTATTTATTGAAGTTATAATTAAATAATTAAGACTGTTTAACTCGATATTACAAAGGTGGACCGATGGAATTGACAGGATTGATAAGCCGTGTGTTGGTATAGCGTTACAAAAAGCTATGCGCCTGTGACGACCCATTGTGCAGTGGCTTTTAAGCGCGTTTTAGTACCGCAGGGAATCTGTTGTACCGGGCGGATTTATCGCTGGAGGGCAAATATTATGCCCTCATAAGGTGGAAAATCCCATCCGGCAAGAGGGATTAGCCCTTTTGGCCGGGTATTGGACGAATTTCGGCAAAGCGGTTTCCTGTGGGTTACCGCTTTTTTTATTGTTTGATATTTTTTACATTATTGGCAATGCAGTCTTTCGTAAAAAGCCTGCTATAGATCGGACAGAACAGCTTTTTAAAATTGTTTGACGTTATATAGGACATAAAAAGATGAATCAGGAATTGATACGAATTGTTGAAAATATCGCTCGCGATAAGAAGATCGACAAGGAATCGATTTTCCAGGACCTTGAAGCAGCTATGATATCCGCAGTCAGGAAGAGTTTCTCGGCCCAGGAGGAAAATGAGATTACCGTCAATATCGACCGCGACACCGGGGTGATCAGCTCATCGATGGATGGCGAAGATATTGACATTAAAAAACTCGGCAGAATACCGGCTCAGACCGCCAAGCAAGTGATGATACAAAAGATTAAAGCCGACGAGCGTGACAGCATTTTTACTGAGTTTGCCCAACGAAAAGGCGAAATTATCAGTGGTACTGCGGTTCGATTCGAGGGCGGAACTGCAATTATCAGTCTGAATAATCGCACGGAGGCTTTTCTTCCAAAATCCGAGCAGATTTCCGGCCAGTCCCATCATATCAGTGAAAGGGTACGGGCGTTGATACTTGATGTGCGCGAGGCATCCAGCTTAGTAAAGATTATCCTCTCACGAACACATCCTGACTTTATAAAGAGGCTCTTTGAGTTGGAAGTGCCGGAAGTTGCTGAATCGATTATCGAGGTAAAGGCCCTTGCCCGCGAGTCCGGCTACCGAACAAAGATAGCTGTATTCTCACATGATGACAAGGTCGATGCGGTCGGTGCCTGTGTCGGGGTTCGCGGCAGCAGGATAAGAAATATAGTAGATGAACTCGGCGGAGAAAAAATTGATATTGTCCGATGGAGCGATTCGTCACAAACACTGATAGCCAACGCACTGAAACCTGCCGAGGTCAGTGAAATCGCTATATGCTTTGAACTTGGCAGAGCAACGGTCGTTGTCTCTGAGGACCAGCTGAGTCTGGCAATCGGAAAGCACGGTCAAAATGTCCGTTTAGCGGCAAGACTTACCGGATGGGACATCGACATACTGACACCGCTTGAGTACAACCAGGAAGTCGAACGACTGGCCGGCTGTATCAGAGCGGTAGAGGGAATTGATGATACATTTGTAGATAAACTGCTTGCCCTTGGCATTATATCGGTTCTGGATATGGATGAGGTAGGAGCTGAGCCGCTTGTAGCTGAACTTGGACTGGATAACGATATGGCTGGCAAGGTAGTCGAATCAGCGAGTCAGGAGGCCAAGAAAATTGCTGCCGAGAAAAAGCAGGCCGAAACCATTATGGAAACGGAAAGCCCGCAGAAGCAGGAAACACAGCAGGAACAGGAAGATACTCAGTAAGAGCTGTGATTGGAACAGAATAAAAACTAAGTAATTTTTTTACAGTGGAAGAGCCGAATTTGTCTAAGGCCAACATAACAAGAGTACACTTGTTAGCCAAAGAACTTGGCGTAAACAGCAAAGCTATCATCGAGAAGTGTCGGGCTGAAGGTCTGGATATCAAGAATCACATGTCAACGATATCAGTCGGACTTGCCGCGACTATCCGCGAGTGGTTCAGCGAAGGGGAACACGCAACTACTATAGAATCCACTGACCGTATCGACCTTACCAAGGTTCGCGTCAAGAAACGCAAAGCAGCCAAGAAAAAGGTTGCCAAAAAGGCGGCGGCCAAGGACATCAAAGAAGAAGGCGTAGTCGCTGAAACTGAAGCCAAACCCGTTTCAAAGGCCAAGACTGCCAAAACCAAAAAGCCAAAAGCCGAAAAGAAAAAGGCCGAAAAACCAAAGCCGCTGAAGCGGGCAAAACGGCTAATCATTAAAACAAAGCCGGTAGTACCCGCTGGGCCGAAACTTGAAAAACCAAAACCTGTTGAGCTTACAGGTCCGAAAGTGATTCGCGTCGAAAAGATCGAACCGAAAGAACCTCGCAAGTCCAAACGCCCAAAGGGACCGCGCGAAAGACCAAAATATGATGCGCCGATCACAGAAAAACTGATGGTTCCTGACATAAGTATACCAGACAAAGGCGGCAAAAAGGGCAAAGACAAAACCCGCGGCCGGCGCAGGGATCATGGGACACCGCGGGTGCAGGAACAAGAGGTTGGAAAAAGAAAAACAAGAGCTTCAGATAAGCGGATGCGTTCCCGCGACCTTGAAGAACGCCAGGCACGCCTTGCCGCCGCACGCGGCGAGACATTGCGCTCCCGTCCTGTCCGCAAAATAGAGTCTAAACATAAAGCAGAGGTTGTTGAAAGGCCCGAACAAGCCACAGTAAATGAACCGATTACCGTTAAGGATTTGTCGGCCGCCCTTGCGGTAAGAACACCGGATATAATCCGCAAGCTGATGGAACAGGGGGTAATGGCCACCGCAAATCAGACGATATCGACCGAAGTGGCCGAACTGGTTGCTCTGGAGTTTGGTACCGAACTGACGGTGGAGTTAAAGCAGACAATTGCCCAGCAGATAGAAGAAGATTTACAGGCGATGGAACGAAACAACCTGCAGCCTCGCCCACCGGTAGTTGCTATGTTAGGGCATGTTGACCACGGTAAGACGAGTCTTCTCGACAGGATTCGCTCAGAGAATGTTGCCTCTGGGGAAGCCGGCGGCATAACCCAGCACATAGGTGCTTATCAGGTCAGCATAGGGGATAGAAAAATAACATTCCTTGATACCCCGGGACATGAGGCATTTACAGCTATGCGTGCCAGGGGTGCCAATATGACAGATATAGTTGTTCTTGTGATAGCCGCAGATGATGGTGTAATGCCGCAGACGACTGAGGCAATTAACCACGCAAAGGCCGCTGGTGTTGAGATTATCATTGCCATTAACAAGATAGACTTGCCAGGCGTTGACCTGAACAGGATATATGGACAACTTGCCGAATACGACCTTACCCCGTCGGAATGGGGCGGAAATGTTGAGATAGTAAAGACAAGCGCGACAACTGGAGAGGGTATCGACGATTTGATAGAGCATCTCGATTACATCGCCGATGTAAAGGAGTACAAAGCCGACGATAAGATGCCTGCAAGTGGATGGATAATAGAATCGCGGATGGCGGCTGGACAGGGTGTCGTGGCAACGCTGCTCGTTAAGGAGGGCAAGATAAATAAGGGCGATGTAATCCTGGCCGGCGGCGGTTACGGACGGGTACGTACAATGAAAAACAGCATGGGCAAAAGCATTAAAAAGGGGACAAGTTCCATGCCGGTTGAGATAACGGGACTTAACGAAGTACCACAGGCCGGCGACAAGTTTTACTGCCTCAAGGATATTAACAAGGCAAAGTCCGCTGGTGAACAGAACAGGGCAAACGCAAGAGAAGCAGCATTAAGCAAACGCTCGCAGGTTACACTGGACAACCTGTTCAGTCAGATAGAGGCTGGAAATATCAAGGAACTGAATCTTGTACTAAAGGCCGACGTGCAGGGCTCGGTTGATGTACTGATAAATTACCTGACGGACCTGAATACCGATGAGGTAAAAATTAAGATACTTCACAGCGCCGTCGGCGCAGTAAACGATGGAGATGTGGTTCTTGCAAAGGCATCCGGCGCGATAATTATTGGTTTTAATGTCGCGGTCGATGACCATGTAAGTGAAGCTGCAAAAGATGCAGGTGTCGATATAAGGCTTTATAATATTATTTACCGGATAACCGAAGAGCTCAAAGATGCAATGGTCGGCCTTCTTGACCCCGAGTTCAAGGAAAACCAACTGGGCAAATGCGATATCAGAAATATCTTCCGTGTTTCCAGTGTCGGTATGGTGGCCGGCTGTCATGTGACAAGCGGAATAATAACAAGAAATGCCAAGATACGGCTTATCCGTGACGGAATTGTGATAAATGATAATTGCACGATAGATTCCCTGAAGCATTTCAAGGACGATGCCAGAGAAATCAAGTCAGGACTTGAGTGCGGAATCAAACTAAAGGGCTTTGACGATGTCAAGATAGATGATGTTTTAGAGGCTTATGAGATTGTTACGATTGCAAGAACGCTTTAGAACCGAACTGAAAAGGGGCACGGGTGACACGAAGGCAGGAAAAAGTTATTCGCGTAATAAAGGAGACGGTCAGCGATATTATATCCAATCGCCTCAGCGACCCTCGGATTGAGGGTATCATCAGCGTAACAAAGGTTGATGTATCGCCGGATTTGCGAAACGCAGATGTGTACCTGAGTATTATGGCGGCTAAGGATGCGGCCCGCCGCAAAACTTTCGCGGCAATCTCGCACGCAGCCAAACATATACAGGCACTGCTGGGGAAAAAAATGACCTCGAAATTTTGTCCGCGGCTTCATTTTAAGGAAGATAAACATTTTAAGGAAACGCTGCAAACGCTTGCCATGGTAAGCCGGGCAGCAAAAGAATATGAGAATAAACAGGAAGATACAGAAGAAAATCCGGAAGATATAGAAGAATGAAAAATAGTAAAGAATACTCGACAAAGATCGCCAAGCTGTTCCGCAATTTGAAGCGGAAATGCGCCAAGACAAAAAAACCTGTCTATGACAATCCTGTCAAAAGTCTTATTTTCGCAGTGATCCGCGAAAACTGCAGCCAGACTTCGGTGAAGCCGTTAATGAGGAAACTGGAAAAACATTTCGTCGATTTTAACGAACTTCGTGTATCTAAAACAGAAGAAATAATGGATGTACTCGGCTCAAACAGCGATGAGTTCCATAAAGTTGCAGAGAGCATAAAGGTAACGCTTGGCGGTATTTTTGGCAAATATAATACTCTTGACCTTTCAGAATTGCAAGACATGGGCAAGAAGCCGGCAAAAAAGGAACTTGAGGAATTAGGAATAAGCAGATTTGCCATAAACTATTGTTTCGTCACATTTCTTGAAGGCCACGCAATACCTCTGACAGAAAAAATGGTCGAATATCTCAGGTCAGAAAATCTTGTATATCCCGACTCAACCATCGAACAGATTGAGGGCTTTCTCGAAAGACAGATAACCGCTGCTAATGGATTCCTTTTTTATTCCGCATTGAGCAAACAATGCCATAAAAGCAAAAAAGCCAAAAAGAAGACAGCCGTGAAATGTAAAAAAACAACGGCAAAAACTAAAAAGAAGACCGCAAAAACAAAGAAGACGAAGACGAAAAAGAATGTGAAAAACAGGAAATAAGATATCTTTTTTATAGGAAAGGTATTGTTGTGTCAGAAAAAATATTAAAACTCGGAATGCCCAAGGGCAGTCTTGAAGAGGCCACCTACGATCTTTTCGGTCGGGCAGGCTTTAATATTTCCGACAGTGGACGAAGTTATTTCCCATCTATCGATGACGAACAAATTCGCCTGATTACACTTCGTGCCCAGGAGATGAGCCGATATGTTGAGGACGGCGTACTTGACGCGGGCTTTACAGGTTACGACTGGATAATGGAAAATGGCTCAAATGTTAAGGAAGTGTGCGAACTTCTGTACAGCAAGGCTACCAGCAAGCCGGCACGATGGGTTCTGGCGGTAGCAAATGAATCCGGTGTGCAGAAACCGGAGGATCTTGCAGGCGGAATAATCGCTACCGAACTTGTAAATGTAACGCAGAAATACTTCAAGGAAAAAGGTATTGACCTTAAGGTTGAATTCAGTTGGGGAGCAACCGAGGTAAAGGCTCATCTCGTTGAAGCAATTGTTGAGCTTACGGAAACAGGCTCATCGCTTGTCGCCAATGACCTCAGAGTTATCGATACCGTAATGACCTCGACGACGCGATTCATCGCCAATAACAATTCGTGGAAAGATGGTTTCAAACGGGAAAAGATTGAGAATATCGCAATACTTCTTAACGCCGCTATTGATGCTAAAACCAAAGTCGGGATGAAGATGAATGTTAAACGGGCCAACCTTGATAAGATATTGAAAATTCTGCCAGCCGAAAAAAGCCCGACGGTATCTAACCTTGCCGACAGTGAATATGTCGCGATAGAGATTATTATAGGCGACAGTGTAGAGCGGCAGTTGATACCGCAGCTCAAACGAGCGGGAGCATCGGGCATATTCACCTATCCGCTGAATAAGGTCATACATTAATAAACTGGAGGAAGGGTTATGTCAGGACATTCACACTGGGCCGGCATAAAGCACAAAAAGGCTGCTAACGATGCCAAACGCGGCAGAGTATGGAGTAAGATAGCGCGAATGATAATCGTCGCGGCAAAAAGCGGAGGCGGTGACCCCGGCCAGAATCTAGCACTGCGATATGCCATCGACAAGGGCAAAGCGGCAAACATGCCAAAGGACACAATAGAAAAGGCAATCAAAAAAGGAACCGGTGAACTAGGGGCAATTTCGTACGATGATGTCCTCTACGAGGGATACGGACAAAATGGTGTTGCAATTATGGTAGATGGGCTGACAGACAACCGCAACAGAACCGCACCGGAAATCAAAAAAATATTTGAAAAACGAGGCGGCTCATTAGGCGCAAGCGGATGTGTAAACTGGATGTTTCACAAAAAAGGATTTATCACCGTTGCAACAAGCGCAATAGACGAAAATGAACTGATGGAAATAGCTCTTTCCGAAGGGGCCGATGATATGCAGACCACCGGCGATGTTTATGAATTAACATGCGAGCCGGACGCATACGAACAGCTTAAAAAAGCATTGCAGGAAAAAGAAATACCTACCGAAATCGCGGAGATTTCAATGGTTCCGCAAAGTATGATAACAATAGATGATGTCAACACCGCAAAAAAAATACTCCGCCTGATGGATGAGCTTGAAGATCATGACGATATCCAGAATGTCTATGCCAATTTTGACATACCGGATGAAATCGTCAGTCAGATTGACGACTAAGAGCAGCAAGCCGTTCCTTGGCTAATGCATATTCCTCTTTTCCGAGCCTGCTGAATACACCCTGGTCAGGATACATTATTTTGAACTGCTCGGTGTAATCATCTTCAATTTTTATTGCCTGCCGATAGTTTTCAATCGCAGTTTCTTTTTTACCAAGCAACTCGGCAATTTCCGAAAGTTCAACTCGCAGCCGACCGCTTCCGGGGTAACGAGAAACGGCCTCTTCGATAGCGTCAAATGCCTTTTGCAGCCACAAAGACGATTCAGAAGCTTCCGCCTCGGCAAGAAGTTTGTAAACTTTGCAGAGATTTTCATAGTTTTTGTAATCGGCACTATTGCGTTCAATGGCCCTGCCAAAATAATCCGCCGCCTGCAAAAGCAATGCGTCAGTTTTGTTCGGCCCGTCTTGATACCACTGCAATGAAAGCCTTCCGTTCAGCGACAGCGGCCGCGGATCGTATTTGTTAATGGCAGCGGCCTCTGCAAGGAATATGTGAGCTCTTGATGAACTGCGGTAAGAAGACTGTGTTTTCGCAGACGACCTTATCACAGGTACAAACGATAAATGAAAAAACATACTAACTGCGATTAAAATACCAACAATTGCAACGATGCGGCGAATTTTGCCAATGGTTATGGTTAGCCGGCGGTTGCTACAGCGCTGCTGGTTAATTAGTATCATCGCGGCAACAACGGCCCAAAGTGTTGTAAGCACGGCAGGCTCAAAGATAGCGAAGTCTATAAGGTTGTGGATTAGTACTGCTGCGAGGCCGCAAAAAAGAGCCGCAGCGGAAATACCACACAGCGGCATAGATACAAGTGGACTCGATTTTTCAGATGCCCACAGCAGCCAACCTGCCAACAAAAATATCGCAACGGGAACTACATAGAGAATCAGCACCACGGACATTACTTCGATGGCGGTTCTACCAAGGTTGTCGGCCATTATAACCGGCCTTATAATCAGCAGTGTAATCGATATAAAGGCAGCAACAAGAATTATCAGGGCAGAAGATATTCCGGCCTGCGGTTTCTGCATTGCGCCGTCGGCTTGCTGGGTGGAATAGATGGTTTTCCCAAGCGGCAAAAGGATTGCTGCCAAAAACCCCAACAGCCCCAGCGGACCGAACCGGCAAAGCAGGCTCAGGACAAAATTGTGCGGATCGGAAATAGTCTCCGGCGCAGCAGGTATCTTGTAACGAGTGTAGCAATTTGCAAACCCTGCAGGGCCTGCGCCGACAAGTGGGCGTTCTTTGAACATCTCAAAGGAACTAGTCCAGTATTGCCACCTTACGAGCATTGAATTTCCGCCGGGCAGCCGACCGTTTGTAATACCGTAATTGATAATCACCGCCAAACCAACAACGGCAATCAGGATACAGATAATTAGAATCGCCGTTCGATATTTTCGCAAAAACTTACCAACGACAAGATATACACCGAGCATACAAATACCGATAACCCCTGCTGAAATTGCGCCCTTGCTCTTCGTTGCCAAAAGGCCCGCGGCAATAATAGCTGTCATCAAACAGTAGCAGAGAAGCTGAGGGAGGGCGGATTTATCGCTGATGTGAGTGGCCTTATCAAACATCAAAGCAATTGAAGCGAAAAGGGCAAGCAGGAAAACAGAGCCTGTCGAATTACCTGTAGTCAAAAATCCACGAACATCTTTTGAGTACAATCTGTGTTCATACTGAAAGTGCTGGAGCGTATTCGGGGCAATACCCACAGCCCCAAGATGCTGTTGCGGGTTTTGCAGGTAGCTGTCAATCATTATCTGGTTGGAAGAATTCCGCTGGTCGAGGCATTGATAAGTCGCAACGGCCGAGAGTGCGATAATCACCCACAGCAGAATCCTGATCTTAGCGGGCGAATCGATAATTTGAATCAGCAGTATCGCCATTACCATCGGTGCGATAATCGTTGCTGCACTGATAATGGATGCGGACTTATTCGTGGAAAATAAAATCGCCAAAACCGAAGCAACAGAAAAAACCGCAGCCCCAAACCCGATACCACTGCGGCGATATTGCGGAACCTTATGGAACAGGGTAATAACGGCCCATAGCCCGGCAGCGAAAATAAGTACAGAGGAGATAAACAGGCTGAACGCCGCATTGCCCAGCAGAGCCTTTGCGTTAATCGCCGAGTCAATCGTACTTTCCAGGTAAGTGCAGCGAAGTGCGATAACGCAAAGGCACACCGCAAACAGCAGCGATTCGAGCCGCCTGAGAAATGCAGGCTTAGGATTTTCAAATGAATTAACCATTAACGCCAATAATCTACCAAAATTACCTTCTCAAGTCCAGAATTTTCGCTTTTCGGCACAATTTACAAAACCTAGCCCTAATTTTCTTGTAATATCCCACTGTTGGGTGTAGAATGGCCGGCTGGAAGATACCTGGGCGGTTAGCTCAGTTGGCTAGAGCGCCTGCTCGACACGCAGGAGGCCATCAGTTCAAGTCTGATACCGCCCACTGCTTTGCCCTGTTGTCAGATGATGACAATAGGGCTTTTTTAATGCCCAAGAGAGGGGTTTTTGATGTTTTCAACTGCAAACAATACCTTACATTATGGCTCCACTATTGCCAATGACAGCCAACAGCGGTGTCAAGACTTGAATTCGAGTATTAAATACGATATAATTGAGTCATAGTGTGAGCGGTCCTCTGAAGTTAAAGGATTGGATTATAGTTTACTATGGCTGCACCTATTTTAATTACATTTATTGTCTATTTCATTCTGCTTTTAGCTATCGGCCTGTATTTCTGGAAAAAATCGAGCAACATTGAAGACTATCTTCTTGGAGGCAGGGGCATGGGGGCATGGGTAACGGCACTATCTGCACAAGCCAGTGACATGAGTGGTTGGTTGCTGATGGGACTGCCGGGGGCAATTTATCTCGGGGGCATGCAAAATGCCTGGATCGCAATAGGTCTCTTTATAGGAACTGTTCTGAACTGGAAGTTTGTCTCCGCCAGACTGAGAATATATACTGAGAAGATCAATGTTATTACTTTGCCATGTTTTTTTGAAGAACGCTTTAAAGATCCAACAGGATTATTGCGAACAGTCTCGGCGATAATTATTCTGATATTCTTCACGATATACGCCTGTTCGGGGCTGGTGGCAGCAGGAAAACTATTTGAGTCGATTTTCCATGTAAAATATCAAACAGCAGTGATTCTCGGGGGCTTTGTTATAGTTATATACACTTTTCTTGGTGGTTTTTTGGCCGTCTGCTGGACCGATTTGTTCCAGGGTATGCTGATGCTTGTCGCTATAATTATTGTTCCAATGTTAGCATATTTTCATGTAGGCGGAGTCCATGTGATTAAGCAAAGTATGGCATTGAAGGATATCTCCGCAAGCCTGATACCCCATGGAAGTAACATGCCGGTTTTAGTGATAATTTCTACTTTGGCATGGGGATTGGGTTATTTTGGCCAACCACATATTTTAACCCGATTTATGAGTGTCAAATCTATCGGCATATTACGGAAATCAATGACTATAGGTATCATTTGGGTTTTTATCTCATTGAGTGGAGCTGTTGCCGTAGGTTTCGTTGGCATTGCACTATTTGACAATTTGGCAGGCGGTGAAGAAGAAAAAGTCTTTATCTATATGATCGACAAACTGTTCAACCCGTGGACCAGCGGTATTATGCTGGCTGCCATCTTATCGGCAATAATGTCAACCATTGATTCCCAGCTTTTGGTTTCCTCATCAGCATTAACAGAAGATTTTTATCAGAAGGTTATCAAGAAGGAGGCTTCAGAACGAGAAGTTGTTATGGTGGGAAGAATTTGTGTGATTATTATTTCTGTTATTGCACTGCTCCTGGCTCTCAGACCAAACGACACTATACTTGGGATTGTAGCCTATGCCTGGGGTGGTCTTGGGGCGGCATTTGGCCCATTGGTGCTTTTTAGTTTATTTTCTCGAAAAACTACCTGGATTTCAGCTCTTGCGGGAATGGTAACCGGAACAGTTGTCTTAGTGGTATGGAAACAGACCGGACTTGGAAGTTATCTATATGAAATCGTACCTGGATTTGTTGCCAATTCTCTGACTATTATTATTGTAAATATGGTACTCACGCAAAAAAACGAAGCAATATTAAGGGAATATGAGCAGGTAAAAAAATGTGTTGAGCGTTAGATATGGGTATTACCGCCCTTCCGTCTCTACCACTGCCTATAAATTTAAAATAATCCGTGCCTCAGCGGTTCAGGGTATAATCATTTCTATGGTTGAAAAATCAAAATGCCTGTCAGTTTCCATTGATTTGCCTTTCCCTCGGGGGTATAATCATTTCTATGGTTGAAAAAGCAAAATGCCCATCAACATCAGTCACAGCAACCGCAGCCTGTTTTGATCATCAAGGTACCAATGTGCGATGGGTGATCCTTGCACTTCTATTCATGGCGAGCTTCGTGGCCTATGTGCTGCGAACAAACATGTCCATAGCCGGCGATAGCATCATGGCCGATCTCGGGTTGTCCAAAATTCAGTTGGGTATGGTGTTTTCTGCCTTTGCCTGGGGATACGCCATTTTCCAGTTTCCGGGTGGCATTTTTGGTGATATTGTGGGGCCCCGTCGGGCACTTGCCGTTATCGCGGTATTATGGGGGATCCTGACATTGCTCACGGGCCTGGTGCCCGGGACGACGGTGGCATCGACGGCGCTGATCCTGACGACGCTCGTCGTGCTGCGATTTCTTGTTGGCGTCGTGCAAGCTCCTTTGTTTCCAGTAACCTGTGGTGGAATGATTGGAAACTGGTTCCCGGTGTCGGGATGGGCATTTCCAAATGGATTGACGAGCACCGGGCTGACGCTGGGTGCTGCCGCTACGGCACCACTGATCGTCTGGTTGATGGCAACGTTTGGGTGGCGTTGGTCCTTTATTGTAACGGCACCTTTGGCTTTTCTGATCGCGGCTCTCTGGTGGTGGTACGCAAGAGACAACCCAGCCGAACACCGACGAGTCAACAAGAAGGAGCTGGAGTTGATCAATTTAAACCGGCCTCTGCCAGAGGCGGCTATCAAAGACAAGATGGACTGGAAACGTGTGCTCAAAAATCGAGACATCCTGCTGCTTACCGCGAGCTATTTTTGCATGAACTACGTCTTCTACATTTTCTTCAACTGGTTCTTTATCTACCTCGTCGATGTGCGGGAATTCGCAATCATGGAAGGGGGCTACTTCGCCGCGGCTCCATGGATTGTCGGTGCAGTCGCTGCCAGCGCCGGAGGGCTTTGGTGCGATCGCCTCTGCAAACGCATCGGTCCCCGGTGGGGATGCAGAATACCCGGCATCGTCGGTCTCAGTCTCGTTGCAGGGCTTCTTTTTCTCGGTGCCACAGCCGAAAACCCTTACCTGGCCGTTGTGTTCCTTTCGTTAAGCTTCGGATGTACCCAACTCACTGAGGGAGCCTACTGGGCGGCGGCGATCTCTGTATCCGGCAAACACGCATCAGCCGCCACCGGAATCATGAACACCGGTGGAAATGTTGTCGGCGGTATCGGGGCTCTTCTCGTTCCGATCACAGCCGAAAAGTTTGGCTGGGTGCCGGCGCTTGCGACCGGATCGGTGTTCGCGCTGATCGGCGTTGTATTGTGGCTGTTCGTGCGCGCCGAAAAGCCCATGGTTTTTGTCTCCAGCCAGGGGCCTGTTGAAAGTCCTGAAGGCCCGGCCGAAAATCGTTCGGATGAGTAAGATAATCCAGAAACTTGAAAAAATATTTGAATCAGGAGAACATGGAAATGAACAGGAAGAACGCGACAGCAGCAAACCAACCCGGTTTTCACTCTCACGGCTCGCAGATACTCAGCGATAGCCAGCTTGCCGAGATCCACCACGCCTCTCTCGAGATCCTCGGCCGTACCGGAGTGCGCGTTCACGACAGCGAGGCGCGCGACCTTCTTGGCGATGCCGGCTGTCTTGTCAGCGACGGGAACCTGGTAAAGTTTCCGGCGACGGTAGTCGAGGAGGCACTGTCGCAAGCCCCTTCCCGCATCGTATTGTATAGTCGTAACGGCAAACCATCCGTCTGTATGGAAGAGCGGCGTACGTTTTTCGGCACCGGCTCGGACCTCCTGTACACACTTGATCTCGAGACCGGCCAGCGGCGGCTGTCACTCCTGGCCGACATCAGGGATACGGCCCGGCTGGCAGACTCGCTGGAGAACATTGACTTCGTAATGACGATGGCTCTGCCCTCTGAACTGGAGGCGGCAACCTCTGACCGTCACTCGTTCCTGACGATGATCACCAACACCAGCAAGCCTGTGGTCTTCACCGCCTGGGACGAGGCCGGCCTGGCCGACATTATCGCCATGGCCGAGACCGTTGCTGGCGGCGCCGATGAGCTGGCCGCCAAACCGTTTCTGCTGGCTTACCTTGAGCCAACCTCGCCCCTGCAGCACTCACAGGAAGTACTGCGCAAGATGTTCATGATGGCTGATAAACGGCTTCCGATCGTTTACGCGCCGGGTGGGGTCGACGGTGCATCGGCGCCGGTAACCCCAGCGGGCAGCCTGGCGATGGCCAATGCCGAGGTCCTGAGCGGGTTCACCATCGCCCAGCTGCGTCAGCCTGGAACGCCCGTGGTCTATGGATCGGGCAGCGGTCCGCTTGATATGCAAACTACCGTTGCACCCTACTCCAGCCCGGAGCACATGCTCCACTGCAAGGTGATGGCCGAGCTGGGACAGCGCCTCTATCACCTGCCGACATGGGGTTTTTCCGGCTGTTCGGACAGCAAGGCCCCGGACATTCAGGCCGGCATCGAGAGTTCTCTATGGATCCTCTGGACCGCCCTGAGCGGCGCCAACCTGGTACACGACATCGGCTATCTCGAGTCGGGCCTGACCTGCTCGTACGAGATGATCGTGATCTGCGACGAGATCATCGGCTTTGTCCGCCGTCTCCTTGGCGGCATTGAGCTGACACCGGAGACACTGGCCCTTGACGTAATAGACGAGGTCGGTCCAGGCGGCGATTACCTCTCCACCGACCACACTCTGCGTCACTTCAAGGAGTGCTGGTATCCGAGCATCATCGACCGCGATTCGTACCAATCCTGGACCGAAGCCGGCCAACCCATGGCTATTGAAAAGGCGCGACAAGCGGCTCGTGATGCAATCGCCAACCACGTTCCTGAACAGTTACCCCAAGGCACCATCGAGAAACTGCATGGCATTGTTGCAGCAGCCGACGAGCGCGCCGGAATCTCGTAAAACTTATAAATGTAAGGAAATAATAATGGGAAAAAACAATAATAACTCTCCGGGAGTCGAAGGACGGGTGGCGCTGGTAACCGGTGCCGGGCGTGGAATCGGACGGGTGGCGGCTGATCTGCTGGCCTCGCGTGGCGGGCGGGTTATGGCCGTTGCGCGCAGCGAAAATGAATTGCAGACGCTTGGTCTGGACTACGTTGTGGCGGATCTGGGCACACCGCAAGGCTGCGAGCTTGCGGTGAAGGAAACACAAAATCGCCTGGGGCCGGTAGCAATCCTGGTGTGCAATCACGGTATTGGTTCGGCCCATGAGCAGGTGATCTGGGAACAGGATCCCAAGACCTGGCGCGAAACGATGCGTATCAACCTGGATGGGCCTTATTTTCTGTCACAGTTAGTTGTCAAAGACATGATTGATCTGGGTTACGGCCGGTTTGTGTTTACAAGTTCGACAGCCGGACGGGTGGCCGAATACGCCGGCAGCGCTTATAACAGTTCAAAAACCGGTCTTCTGGGCCTGATGCGCTCGCTTGCCCAGGATGCCGGGCCGCACGGCGTGACTTCAAATGCGGTGCTGCCAGGCTGGGTGCGAACATCGATGGCTGAGGCTTCGGCCAAAGCTGAAGCCGAGCAGCGTGGTATCACCACGGACGAGGTGTGGGCTCAAAGAGCTGCGATTTACCCGGCGGGCCGGGTGGTGACACCTGAAGAAGTAGCCGAGGTGATCGCCTTCCTGGCATCCAAAGAATCCAGTGGCGTTAGCGGCGAAGCCATAACCGTGGCCCTTGGAAGTATATGGTGAAAATGAATTCGGCCCAACAACGTTATCCGGTAACCTTGTAAAACTTACGAATATAAGGAAATGATAATGGGAAAAAACAATAATAGCTCTCTAGAAGTATTCTTTACGCATAGACATTCGGTTATTTTACTAGCATCGTTGGTTGCCATGCTTGCAGGTTGCCAACAACTGCCCGTGGTATTGTCCATCCAGGCAGCCGCTGCCGATTCGGCTGTCCAGGCCGTAGTCAATCGCGTTTCTCAGGAGCACTACCAGAGGTATCAGTTGGCTGTGGAGAGTATGGGGCTCGGGCTCTATGGCGGCAAAGAGTATGATATGGGCTATCGAAACCGCGACTTTCATATCGACGATGGCCCCACGCCCGGCAATCAGGAAGCATGTTTGTACCTCCAGGACAAATTCAAGGACATGGGCCTGAGCGTCTCAGTACAGGGAAAATACAAGAACGTCATCGGCGAACTGATCGGTACGACTACCCCTGAGAAGATCTACATCATCGGCGCCCATTACGACCACCTCAAAGGTGACATGCCCGGCGGCGATGATAACGCCTCGGGTACTGCCGGCGTGCTGGAGGCCGCCCGCATCCTAAGCCGGTACCAGTTCGCCTCGACCATCCGTTTCATCGGTTTCAATGCCGAAGAAGAAAGCGGCCGGCGGGGAAGCAGAGACTACGTCGCCAAGCTTACGGAAGCCGAAAAGAAAAACATCGTGGGTATGGTCAACATGGATGCGATCTTGCGGCCGGGCTCAGACGCAAAGCCTGGCAGGCCCATCGACGTCGAGATCGAGACCAATGGCTCTTTGCCCTGGGTCGAGGCGTATGTACAGGCGATGGCTGACTATGTTCCTTCACTGGTCATTGGAGATATCTGGGACTACGCCGACTCATCGAGCGACAATGACTCGTTCCAGCATGCAGGTATCCCATCCTTCCTGGTCATCGAGAATTCGGATGGGGACTGGTATCCTCCTAATCCGATCGCCAACCCGTACATCCACCACCGCGAGGATGCATCGGACCGGCTTGCCAACGACCCGGACAGTGCCAGCGGTGTAACCTACGATTACGCTTTCGCAACCGACGTTACCCGGGCCACCGTAGCCTTGATCGTCCAAGAGGCCAGACTGGTGGCCGAACCTGCAGTGGCTGGGTCTATAGAGATTCGGGAAGTTATGATCCCTATGCCGGATGGGGTAAATCTTGCGGCCGACCTCTATATACCAACTGATATGAAAACGGGTGAGCGTTTGCCGGTGCTGTTGGAATATATTCCCTATCGAAAAGATGAGTCCCGCGGGCCAAGATATCCTGTCTATTCATACTTCGCGCAGCGAGGGTTTATCGTTGCACGGGTTGATATCCGCGGTACCGGCAACAGCCAGGGCCGTACCATTCCCTATGAGTATTCGGATATTGAAATGGACGATGGAGAAGCGGTAATTGCCTGGCTTGCAAAGCAGGATTGGTCAAACGGCAATGTCGGAATGTTCGGCATTTCCTGGGGCGGCTTCAATGCCATTCAAATGGCGGTGCGTCAGCCGCCTGCGCTAAAAGCCTTCATTGCCATGATGGCCACCGAAGATCTGTATCAGGAAGATGTGCATTACATGGATGGAATTATGCATACCGATTTATGGATGATGAGCAATGATCTGTACAATTCTCTGCCGGGAGCGCCGGAATTTCGTCTGGATGAAGATTGGCTGCATAATCGTTTTGAGCTTGAGCCAAGCGTGTTTACTTACATGCGGAACCAGCGAGATGGGGCGTTTTGGGACAGGGCATCTGCACGGGACAAGTACGATCAGATCAAGATACCCGGTTTTCATATCGGCGGCTGGTATGACGGCTACCGCGACTCGCTGCCGAGGATGCTGGAAAATGTCAAAGCGCCCGTCAAGGCGATGATTGGCCCCTGGGAACACTGTTTCCCGCACGATGCCTGGCCTAAACCACAGATGGAGTGGCGATATGAGGCGGTGCGATGGTTCGGCCACTGGCTAAAGGGTATCGATACCGGCATTATGGATGAGCCGCGTTTTGCCGTTTATGTACGCAACTGGCATCCGCCGGGGCAGGGAGTTGATACTGTTCCGGGAAATTGGCGATGGGAAGAGGGCTGGCCCATTGAGCGTTGCAGGTGGCAGACGTTTTATGCCGCCGGTGACAATGGACTGTCATCAAGCCCTGCGGAGAAGGCAACTCATAGCCTGGTTTACAAACCATCGATAGGCCTCGAAGGTGGAGGACCCATAGTGTGGTGGGGAAGCCTTATACCGGATCAACAAGGCATGGATGACGATTGCCTGGTCTATGATAGCCAGCCGCTCAAATCACCGCTGGAGATACTGGGTCTGCCCCGAGCGATATTGAACGTATCGGCAGATGCCATCCGAGCCAACTGGGTCGTGCGAATTTCCGATGTTGCCCCGGACGGCAGTGTAACACAGGTGGGCGGTGCGGCATTTAACGGTACACATCGCAAATCAGCACGCCAGCCTGAAGACTTAATTGTCGGTGAGGTTTTTCCACTTGAAATAGAGATGCATTTTACTTCATGGGTCTTTCCAAAGGGCCACCGCATCCGTTTTGCGGTGAGTAATGCTCAGTGGCCGATGCTTTGGCCAACGCCGTATCCGATGACCACTACCCTGGCGATCGGTGGGTCAACTGGCGCGCGCATTGTGCTCCCGGTAATACCGCCATCCGACAGGCCAGGACCGAAATTCAAACCACCGGCAAAAGATTCTTCCCTGCCAGGCTTCGGTACCGTTGGTTCAGGAAATATGTCCGGTTATGCAGAGATCCAGAATATCCAACGTAATGAAGCTACCGGCGATGCAATTGCATTTGCGACCAACGCAACCAGCTACCGTTACCCCTGGGGCCTGACACATTTCGAAGAACAGATCGAGCACCGCACATCGGACATTGACCCAGCCAGAACTTCAGTTACCGGCATTTATGCCTTGGTTGAGCAACTCGAAAATCGAACGATTCGGCTGGAACAGGACGTTGAGTTCAAGAGTGACCTTGAGAATTTCCATATGCTCTTTACCCGCCGGCTTAAAGTCAACGGTAAAATTATGCATGAGAAGCGTTGGGATGAAACTTTTCCCAGAGATTTCCAGTAGCAACTTTGTTTACATACGAACTGAAAATCCGCATATCGGCGGTTCAGGATCGAAAAAGAATCCTTGAAAGTTCAAGTTGAGTTTGGTACAACCATTGATACCGGAAGGATTGAATTGTGCTTTTTTAAGCGTTAAATTGGAAATGTCACGTTAAACTAAAGGATGAAAAAGATGAAAAAAGCTACATACTTACTTACTTTGGCTATTCTTACTGTCGGATGCGATGTTCAACCGGAAAATACACTGTTACAAAAATGGGAGACACCTTTACAGACGCCTCCATTCGATAAAGTCAAAGACGAACAATTTATGCCCGCATTTCTCGAAGCAATGGCAGTTGAGAAAGCTGAGGTTGATGCGATCGCAAATAATGAAGAAGGGCCTACCTTTAAAAACACTATTGAAGCATTGGAAAAGAGTGGAAAGCTGCTTAGTAGAGTAAGCAGGGTATTCGGCTGTCTCGACGACGCTCACACAAATGACCAATTGCAGAACATATCAAGAAAAATTGCACCATTGCGGGCTAAACACAATGATGATATCAATTTGAACGAAACGCTTTTCGCAAGAATAAAACAAATCTATGAAAAGAAGAAAGGTCTTAAGCTTACCGACGAACAAGACACAGTGCTGGAAAACTATTATCTTGGTTTTGTCAGGAGCGGAGCTGATCTCAATGATGAAGATAAGGAGAAGTTAAGAAAGATCAATGAGGAACTTAGCAATTTATACGTTAAATTCCAACAGAACCAGTTGAATCAGACCAACGCCATCGGGCTGGTAATAGACAAGGATGAAGATCTTGCCGGTCTGCCTGATGGAGTTGTTCAAGCCGCTGCTGAACTGGCAGAAGCAAGAGATATGAAAGGGAAATGGGTTTTTACACTTCAGAAACCAAGTTTCATTCCGTTTTTGGTGGATTCGAAAAAACGTCAGCTTCGTGAGATCGTACTCAAAGCATATATCAACCGCGGCAACAATAACGATGAATTTGATAATAAGAAATTGATATCCAGGATCGCCGCTCTTAGAGTCAGGAAGGCGAATTTGCTGGGCTATAAGACCCATGCTGATTTTGTCCTTGAAAGAAACATGGCTAAGAATCCAGAAACTGTCTACAAATTTCTAAACGACCTGTGGAGACCCGCATTAAAAAGAGCAAAGACCGAAGTTGCGGATATGCAGGCAATGATCGATAGAGAAGGGGGTGATTTCAAACTGCAGGCCTGGGACTGGTGGTATTATGCTGAAAAAGTGAAAAAGGAAAAATACGCTCTGGATGAGGCTATGCTTCGTCCTTATTTCAAAATGGAAAATGTTCGCAAAGGCGCTTTCGATGTAGCCGAGAAGTTGTACGGAATACGATTTGTAAAGAGGAATGACATTCAGCTTTATCATCCGGACGTTGAAGTATTTGAGGTTCTCGAAGCTGATGGAACACATCTGGGTATTTTCTACACCGACTATTACCCGCGTGACAGCAAGACAAACGGCGCCTGGTCCAGTTCGTTCAGAAGCCAGTCCAACATCGAAGGCAATTTTATTACGCCATTAGTCTACAACGTTGGCAATTTTGCAAAGCCCACAGCAGATAAACCGTCCCTGATGAGTGTTGATGATGTGTTGACACTGTTTCATGAATTGGGCCATGGATTGAACAGCCTGTTCGGAAATACGATTTATCGCGGTTCAAGAAGAGTACCTCGAGATTTTAATGAACTCCCCTCACAGATCCTGGAAAACTGGGCAATGGATCCGGCTGTGCTGAAAACCTATGCACTTCATTATGAAACCGGCGAGCCGATCCCACAGGAACTGATCGACAAACTTGAAAAGTCAAAACACTTTAACCAGGGCTTTATGATGGTTGAGTACCTGGCCGCCTCCTTTTTGGATATGGATTGGCACATACTGACAGATACATCCGAACGGGACGCCGCAAAATTCGAAAAAGAGTCTGTCAAAAAAATGGGATTGATACCGGAGATCGAATCTCGCTATCAAAGCACGAATTTCGCCCATATATTTTCCAGCGGAGGATATTCTTCCGGGTATTACAATTATATCTGGGCCGCTGTTCTTGATGCTGATGCATTCCAGGCATTCAAGGAAACCGATTTGTTCAACAAAGAGCTGGCGGCATCATTCAGAAAAAATGTTCTCTCAATGGGAAGCAATGATATGATGGCCCAATATATTAAATTCAGGGGAGCTGAACCCAAAATTGATGCGCTGCTCAAAAGGCGTGGACTGGACTGAAAACACTTATTTATTGAGCATCTATCTTGTTTTCACATAGACTGATAAGAGTTCACCGTCTCTGAGAGTATATTTTGATTCAAGGCTAATCGTTAAGCTTCGATTTTCAAGATTATAATCACACTCGACAGGTTTGTGATCAATACTCACGGCTACATTAACCACTTCGGACTCATCAGCTAACTCCAGAATTATCGATTTTACATCCAGCTTGCCGTAGCGCAGTTCAATTATTCCGGTCTGTTCATTTTCTTTTCGTAATTGGGTATACAAGCCCCAGCCTTCGGCAGCAGTGAAAAATGAAATATGATCACTGGCTTTCCATAAAGGTTTAAAACCTATAACCCCCGCTGGTCCATCATAAATGAAGCCTTGTAACGCGAGTAACACTGACCAGACACTCATAGAGCGACCATAGAACTTGCCGCATTCATCATCACCAAACGGATTGCCGCTGTAGCCCCAGGATGCCGTTTTCGCCGGAGTCAATCCCTTACGCGATCTTCCGTCATAACGGTCCGAAACAGCTTTTACAACAGCAAGGCCTTCTTTTGTCCGTCCAGACTGTACCATCGCAGCCGCCGCTGAATATTCGAAACCCGTCATGACTTCATCCGCATATAGAGTACATTTGCCGACTTCAGGACGACCACCGCGGGGCCAGGTAATCATTTGCATCCCCATATCGTCATCCGCCACAAACTTACGAGGGACTTGTTTTATCCCATGGAAATCGCTTTTAAAATTATATTTGAACACCGATAACATAGCCGACTGAAATCTGTCAGCCGGATAAAACAAACCGAGATTGAGCTGGTTCGCCCACCATTGCCCAAGCATTTGGTCAATAGCGCAGCCGGTTCTGTAATCCCGTTGCGGTGTCGGGTCAGGGATCTGAATATAATATTCACCATTCCATAAAGTTTCATTTTGCTTTTGTGAACCTGATTCCCAAATGCTCCTGTATCGTTTCGCAGTTTCAGGTTCGTTTTGCAATAGAGCCATCTTTTCAGCCGCCGCCAATGCTGACACATAAAGAGAGCCGAGCCAGGTACTATTGCCTCCAAGACTTGTATCCAGTGTATTATGCTGTGGTCCGGATAGAACTCCATCTTCATCCTTATCCCAGGTAACAATTGTATAATCCATGGCCTTTTTAATATTAGGCCAATACTTTTTGAGCCAATCATCATCTGTACTTATAAGATGCTCACGGTAGGCTCCGAGAATGTCACCACACTGGCCGTCAAAAGCGACAAAAGTATTTGGCTGGCGGTGCGGCAACAAACCATTATCTTTTTGGTAACCAAAGACCTCTTCACGCATGCGCCGCCCAATTTCAGGAAATAGTCTCGCATGCCCCTGGGCATATTGCCAAACGTGATTACAGTTACCAAAACAACAACCAACTCCAGGGCAGCAGCCTTCCCATGCTCCAAAATACCCATCTTCAGTCCAGAAGCAGGTTTTGCTTCTAAGTATCGCCATTTGTGAAGTCATCCTGTCAAGCAACCAATAAGGAAGATTCGTCATGTAAAATGTGTCATGGTAGAGCCGTGTCAAACGAGTCAACTCATCTATATTCTCTCTTAGATAATCACTTACGTCTGCGGCATCGGTCCACCAGTTGGTATACATATTTCCCTGACCGCCCCATTTCTGTGCTTTCGCTCCATGGTAACTATTGGGAAAATACCAGCTTAAAATTAATGTAATTGTTTTTTTATCGCCCGGCCTTAAAATCAACTGTGCTGCCAGTGCTCCATCCAGCGTTTGTCCAGTCGGTGATGGTCCGCTGTTTTCGTTTCCTGACAATTCGCCATCGTCGGTAAAATCAGCCAACAAATCTTCCATGTTTTGCCATGATGCCGCAGCGCTGACTTTTTCATTTTCACACAAAAATGTCAGGGCCATGTCTCCGTAAGCCGTATCATCATGTGACTTACTGCCTGTCATGTGCAGAATTTTAGCTTCTTTTTTATTAAATATCTTGTTCGTGTTGCCGCCGTAACCATCATACAAACGCCCATCAATAGCACCTTTACCCGTAAAACCGACAGCATTTTGCTGCGAAGCAAGGTAACTTACCTGGATTGTTTGCCGTGATTTGTTTTCAGCAGTAAGATTGATAATAGCACAAGGTATCGCCGAATTTTTTGCATCCATTGGTATCATAGGATTGAACAATTCCATAGAGATTGCCAGCGGGACGTCAGAATCCTCAAATTCATACCATGCGAAAGGATATTCTCCACTTAGACGTAATTTTTCCATAGCAGGAAAAGGTCCAACCGGCTCGGTCTGCAATGTTCTAACCTGTGTATTGCCATCCTGAGTCTTGGTTCGAACCGCCAGAAAACTATGCGGGATAAAATCCTGTGTAGAATTATTAAAAATCTGCCAGACAAATGGCTTGGCTTTACCATCATATCGAATACATCCGGAACCAATGCCGCCAACAGTAAAATCGATTGCTTCCAGGCACTCACCCTGATAAACTCGGGTACTTCCCCTTGAGTATAGACTTTCGTCGGCGAGGAATTTCTCAAGTTTTTTTTGTCGGATCTTGTCCTTCTCACGATGTTGTTTAGCTGATTTGGCCTCGCGCTTTTGACGCTCGACTTCCAGTCTATGCAAGCGAGCAGCATTTTCTTCTTCGGTCTCAGTGATAAAGTCATCGAAAGTAATGTGTCCCCAGCTTCCGGTATTCTTATCGACAATGCGAAGAAATATTATTTTTCCAATATAACTCTTTGCATTCCACTCTATCCTCTTCATAAGTTCTGTATTATTACCGCTAGCCTTAAAGATCTCTTTGCCGTCAGCTTTACAGAGTGCGACATAAGTATTTTTATGGCTTCCCCCACCTACCAGGAATGATATCCGCGGTTTCCGAAGAAGAAATTTCGGTGATTCAATTATTCCTGTGAAACCATCATCAGGATTACCATCTTTGTTTTCGAGTGTTGAGATATAATATCGGCCCTGTTTGTTGTATTTTTCCGAGACATTTAAGAATAGTTCTCGATCACAAACAATCTTTCCAAATTTTCCCTCGGTAACATGCCAACCCTGCATATCTCCGGTCTCAAAATCAAACTTTGTCGAAATGGTATTGTCCTGTGCCAAAATGCTCGGAGAGATTAATACCAACACGGCAAAAATGATTACAGTAACCATTGTCCACCTGATTTGTTGAGCCATAATATAAGTCCTTTCAGTTAGGGAATCAGATCGGGGTTTACGTTTTTAAACATTAACAGGCGAAAATCCATGACCTGTGATCCGGGCATTTCAAGGGCCTTCAATTCTAAGGTCCCCTTCCCTTTTTTCAAATGTAAAGTTCCCAGTTTAAGCGGCTTAAAATCTTTAACATAAGATTCCGTCCCTTTTACCCGGTTATTTTTCATGCCGATTACCGGCGGATCATGCGGCTGACGAATTTCCCCCCTGATTTTTTCAGCTCCAAAGCTCAACTCAAAAACCGCACCAACATCCTCTTTCGGGCAGGTATAATAAACTTCAATCTCAAAATCCCCATCGGCAAGCACCTCAACATCCCATGTAATCTTATCGTCGATGGCGATCCAGTTAGTAAAATAGCTGCAATTCGGATGCCGGCTGGACCTCTTGATATTCCCATGCCCGTCACCATCTCTCGCCGGCACCTGCGTATATTTAAAACCAGCACAACCAATAGTGATCGGCCTTTTGTCCCGGGACAACTCACATAAAACCTTCTTTTCCCAGACAGCTTTTGCCTTTTGCAATTTCGCCGCAACCTCAGGTTTCCGCTCAGAAATATCAACCCTTTGCCCCGGATCGTTTTCCATATTAAATAATCTTCCATTATTATCGAGCCTGAATTTTTGGCTGCGTACGCTCGTCTTTTTATTCCAGTAACTAAAGATCAGCCGATCTTGCCATTTAGATTTATCGCCCAGCAGCAAAGGCTTCAAACTCACCCCGTCAAGCGGCTTGTCCAAATCAGTTTTAATCTGCGCAAGTGCCGCAAGCGTTGGCAAAAGGTCAATCGCAGCGGCGATCTCTTCAACCACTTTTCCGGCTTTGAGTTTCCCCTGCCATTTCATAATCATCGGCGACCGCACACCGCCTTCATCCGTCGAACCCTTTTTCCCTTTCATCCCGCCGTTCCAGCGCCAGCTGTTAGGCCCGTTATCCGACATATAAACAATAATAGTATTTTCACCGAGCCCGGCCTTTTCAACCTTCTGAGCGATCCGCCCGACATTCCAGTCGATATTGGCGCACATCGCAAGCGCTGCCCGCGTAAACTCAATATCTTCTTTTTTCGCCTGGTGGTGTTTTTGTTTTATTTCTTTATTTTTGTACTTATCCCACCACTTATCAGGGACCTGCATAGGGCTGTGCGGCGTATTAAAGGGCAGATACAAAAAGAACGGCTTATCTTTGTTTTCCTCGATAAACCGCAAACCATGTTCGGTGAAATCATCGATAACAAAACCCTTGCCCTTTACGATCGCGCCGTTATGTTCCAGCATCGGGCTAAAATAATTGCCCCAGTGCCCCGAACAAAATCCATAATAATCGTCAAACCCCCGCGAGTTAGGATGGTAAGGCGGCTGCATCCCGTTATGCCATTTGCCGTAAGCAGCCGTAGCGTACCCGGCCTTTTTAAAAACCTCTGCAACAGTAGTTTCGTCCAGATCAAGTCTCTCCCCACCTTTGGAAGTAGAATAAACTCCGCCGCGAACATGATACCTCCCGGTAAGCAGTTCCGCCCGTGTCGGCGAACAAACCGGACAAACATAAAACCGGTCAAACACCACCCCGCCCTCAGCCAGCTTATCAATATTGGGAGTACTGATATTCAAGTTGCCGTTAAAACCCAAATCCCCCCAGCCCTGATCATCAGTAACAATCAAAATAACATTAGGCTGATCGGCTTTTGCGGTTAGGGGCTTAGTTCCTGCAACACATCCACAAAAAAGACCGCTGCCAGCCAGAGCAGCCATACCTAAGAAATTTCGTCTATTCATATTCGTGCCTTATATACTTATTTGCGGATTATTTGTGTCATACATAATTGGGCAAATATTGGTGCTTGACCTTTTATAAAATCGGATTTCTCAAAGTTCAGACTACTTGAGTTTGTTCCATTCTTCTTCAGTACCTTTTGACTTTTGGTTTTCCATCATAATTTTCCAGGTCCCACGTTTGATCAACAAAGCTTCAAGATCAATGTAATACGTCGTTTTTGTGCCTTCGGCAGTCACACTTGAATAGCGGAACATCCCTGTTTCATGTGCAGTTGTTTTATCCCCCAGCCGCCTGCTGAATCTGAATTCAACACTGCCTTTAACTTTACCGGATTTAGTGTCCGTAAAGTCCTGCTCCCACCTCTCCAGGGCTTCTGAAAGGGGGTAAGCTTTATTGCTTGATCCGGAGACAAAAACTCCATCCTTGTGACAAGTCGCTTTATAACCATTAAAGTCACCCTCCTTGACACAGCGCGACACTTCTGCCCAATACTCATCCAATTCTGTTAAGCGTGCCGAACTATCCAGCTGCAACTCTTTCATGCACCCCGACAGAACTGTGAGTGTTACTAGTAAAAACAGAGTAAATATCTTATTCATTTTTCATTCCTTTCAATTAGTGTTTCGGGTTTACTTCTTTGAGCCATTCATCGTGCAAGGCCTGGAGGCGTTTAGCAATATCTGGTTTTTCCTTGATATAGTTCTTCTTCTCCGGCTGCCAGTCGCTTAAGTTGCCCAGGGATTGGCCTTTATCGCCCTCACTGATCAGTTTCCAATCGCCTTGGCGCACAGCCCACCTGTCACCCCATTGCCAGTGCAGAACATTATAATGAGACTTCGCGGATTCTGATCTTATAACAGACACAAGGCTTTTCCCATCGAGCTTGACATCGGGCAACTCAACATTGCAAAGATCAAGAATCGTAGGCATCCAATCCATAGCTGTTATAGCCTGACCGCGAACGAGACCTTTGCTCAGTTTCGCTGGGTAGCTGATCACCGCGGGCACACGAATACCGCCTTCGAGAAATGAATTTTTTTGGCCGAGCCATTTGCCGGTGTTACCGCCGCCGCCATTGGCACCGTAATTTGCTCCCTCGGCAAGGCCACTTGTGTGGTCCTTTCCGCGGATCTTGAAATCCTCTGCTGAATGTCCATTGTCGCTCATAAAGACAATGATCGTGTTATCCCTTAGCCCATGTTTTTCAAGCCGGTCCACGATCATGCCCATTCTGTCATCGGTAGTTGAAATCATTTTCGCATAAGACCTGCGCGGCATTTCCATGTCTTTATACCTGTCGTCGAATTTTTTGTCGGCCTGTTCCGGGTAGTGCGGAGTGTTAAAAGCGACATACATAAAAAAAGGAGACTGCCTGTTCTTATCGATGAACTGCATCGCCCTCTCAGTGATCATATCAGGAAAGTATTTACCCTTGGCCATGACCTCCTTCTTGCCCTCATAGAGATCGTGGAATCCATTGCTATGGAGAAAATGGTGATTGTAGTTGTCAATGAATCCGCCGCGCAGGCCAAAGAATTCGCCAAAGCCCTGCTCTGTCGGACCATGGTCAAAATCGGCTCCAAGATGCCACTTGCCAAACAGGCCGGTCCTGTAACCGGCACCCTTTAGAACCTCGGCAATAGTAACTTCCTGGCGAAACATATTGCGTTTTTTTTCGCCTTTGGCATTTCCTTGCGTCCACATGTTCACGTTACAGCGTTGCGGGTAGCGACCTGTCATTAGCATCGCACGTGCCGGGCAGCAGACTATATGAGCATAAGCCTGTGTGAACCGCACACCAGTTTTTGCCAGCATGTCCATTGCTGGCGTGTAAAGGTCCTTCGATCCATAGCAATTGACATCGAGCGTACCCTGATCGTCGGTAAAGAATAAAATGACATTAGGCCTATTGGCTTTTGCGGTTAGAGGCGTAGTCCCTGTAACACATCCAGAAAAAAAACCGCTGCCAGCCAGGGCGGCCATACCTAAGAAATTTCGTCTATTCATATTCATGTCTGTTATTTTCGGTGGTTATTGACGCGACGGAGCACTTCGTCCACTTTTCTTATAAATTTCCAATTGCCCCTTCAAGCGTTTAACTATCTCGGGGTGCTTGCTGTAAAGGTTATTCGTCTCACCGGGATCGACGTCAAGATCATAAAGCTGCCCCGGTGCTTCGGGATCGGTATCTTTCAGTGCGAATGGTTTCATGCTCCAATCGCCGGTTCGCTCGTAATTGTTACCGCCGGATCCCTTGTGATCAAGGTATTTCCACTTGCCGTCGCGGATCGACATCGCTAATGTAGGAGTCTGCTGCAGCATGTACCGCCGAACCGGTTCGTCGCCCTGTGTACCCAGCAGCACCGGTAGCATATTGTAGCTATCCTCGGCCGCATCGCTGGGCAACCTGGCTCCGACGATCTCGGCGCAGGTGGCCATCACATCGGTCAGACTCGTAAGCTGATCGCTCGTTACGGCGGCCTTGACCTTGCCGGGCCAGCGCACGATGAATGGTGTGCGGTGGCCGCCCTCCCACTGATCGCGCTTGACGCCCCGCCAGGGCCTGGCCCCATCATGCTTGTGCGTTCTTCGCATGTTCAGAACCGTGGGAACTTCCGGCCCATTGTCACTGGCGAACATCACCAGTGTGTTGTCGGCCACACCGAGACGTTCGAGAGTCTTCAGGAGCTCACCAACAATATAATCCATCTCGAAAATAAAATCGCCATGCGGCCCGGAATTGGTTTTACCCTTGAACCTGTCCGCCGCAAAAGACGGCAGGTGAACCGCCTGCATCGAATGATAGAGAAAGAATGGCTTGTCGGGATTGGTCCTTACATGCTGTTCCATGAACTTGACGCTCTTATTGAGAAACACCAGGTCAACCTCTTCATGGTTGAAGTTGTCAGCGGCCATACCTTGGCGGCAATCATTTGCGTAGGGATGTTTGGGCAGTTTACTTTTGTCGAGGAGCTTTGTCGGTGGAACCGGTATTCGGTCGCCATCTATATACGCGTAGAGCCAGTCGGTCGTCGGGCAGGATACCGTTCCATAGAATTTATCAAAGCCGCGATGGATCGGCCCATCAGGAATCGCTCGCGAATAGTCGATCTGCTGGACCCCCTTTATTCCACCGTCCTTGATGCGATTGCCGTCCTTGTCAAAGAAGGTCATGCCGATATGCCATTTGCCGATACACGCGGTGGCGTAGCCCTTATTGCGAAGCATCTGCGGAAGCGTCAGCCGATCCTTCTCGATCAGGCAGGGTCCGCCCACACCAGAAAAGACCCACTTCATCCCCGTACGGAAGGCCATCCGCCCGGTAAGAATGCTGTAGCGTGTCGGTGTGCAGACCGTCGACGGACTGTGGGCGTCGGTGAATCTCATGCCTTCGGCGGCAAGCTTGTCCAGGTTTGGGGTGGGGATCTTTGAATCGGGATTGTAACAGGCAACGTCACCGTATCCGAGATCGTCGGCGAGGATGAATAAGATGTTGGGTTGCTCTGCGGCAATCAACGAGGAGCCCGGCAGGCAAAGCAGCAGCACTGATAATTTCAAGAAAGACTTGAAGGTTTTCATTTTGTGTATTCCTCATTTATTATAATTTGCGGAGGTCGCGGCGTTTTCTCCAACTCTTTCCCTTGTCCTGAAAAATCCATTGTCCGCATAGAGACGAAGATCGAAATAAACACTACCTTGCCAACTCACTACTGCACGTAAAGTGATATTTATGAAATCATATATTTGTCATCAAATCCTTTGAGTATAGGTTAAAGTAATGCTGCTTTTTTTCTAAAAGCTGAGAATGGGTTCCCCGCTCTACAATTACACCTTCCTTTATTATAAAAAGCCTATCAGCTGCCCTTACAGTTGAAAGCCGATGTGCGATTATAATCGTGGTTCTGTTTTGACTCAGCAGTTCAAGGGATTTTTGTATCATTGCTTCAGATTCGGTGTCGAGTGAACTTGTGGCTTCATCAAAAATAAATATAGGTGGGTTTTTCAGAAAAACCCTGGCAATAGATATTCGTTGTTTCTGTCCGCCGGACAACTTCACACCTCTTTCACCTACTAAACTGTCAAAACCTTCCGGAAGGGTTTGTATGAAGTCGTAAATATTTGCCTTTTTGGATGCATCGACCAATTGTTCTTCATCAGCATTGAGGTTGCCGTACATAATATTCTCTCTGATTGTCGAATCAAAAAGAAATACATTTTGGTTTACCAGTCCGATATTTTCACGAAGGAATTTTTGTTTCAGTTCCATTATGTTATTATCATCGATACATATAGAGCCTTGCTGGGGTTCGTAAAATCGCGGTATCAACGAGGCGATGGTAGATTTGCCCGCCCCGGATTCTCCGACGAAAGCGACTGTTGCTCCTGCGGGGATGTTCAGGTCTATATCTTCGATGATCCAGTCGATCGAAGTTGTGTATTTGAAAGAAACATTCGTAAAAGATATTTGCCCCTTTACCTGTTTTATGGTGCGGGCATTTTTGCAGTCAACGATGTCGGGGTGAATATCCATAACCTCGACAAAACGCTCGAATGCCGCTGCACCCTGCTGCAATTGCTCCGTGAAGGAGACAAGCCTTTGTATCGGCCTTAATATGAGGTGAATAAACAGCACAAAAGCCAGCAAATCGGCAACGACAATGCGCTCGGCCCATATCAGCCAGACGCCTCCTGCAATTACGAGCAGAAAATAGCCTTCACTGAGGAATTGTATACCCGCAAAAAAGGTCGCCATAATGTTATAAATTTTTTCTTTGGCCATTCTGAAGCTGAAATTGACCTGCTCGAATTTGTTGATTTCCTCACATTCGTTGGCGTATGACTTTACTTCGCGAATTCCCTGGACGGAATTTTCAACACTGCTGTTGATGTCGGCGATTTTTTTTCTCACATTTCGAAAGCCTTTTCTCATCATTCCGCCATAAAAGATTCCCCAAGCCAACATTATTGGAATTGGTATCAGCGCAATGAGAGCCAGTGGAGGGCTGAAAATGAACATAAAAACAAATGCTCCGATTATCATAAAAAACGAAATGACCAAATCCTCCGGGCAGTGGTGTGCAATTTCTCCTATTAAGCTGAGGTCGTTTGAAATTCTTGACATCAAATGGCCCGTTTTTACATTATCAAAATAATTGAAACTGAGCTTTTGGAGATGGCTGAAGAAATCCGCTCTCATATCCGCTTCTATTCTTACACCGAGGACATGGCCCCATCTGACACGTATATAGTCAAGTATTGCCTTGACTATAATTACGCCCAGCATCAGAGCAAGGGTAATGAATATAAGTCGTATATCCTGCTGAGGTATGTAAGTTTTCAGGAGCTGCCTTGCACCAAAGGGAATCACTATTGCCAAAAGTGCGGCGGCTGTTGCAGTGGAAATATCCAGTATGAACAACCAAATGTGCGGCTTATAGTATTTTATAAATCGAGTCAACATTCTTAATTTTACATTTTCCTTTAAATGTTTAAATGCATTTCTGTCTGTATGATATCAATAATTCCCGCTTATAGCAGGAAAAAATGTTATAAGCAGACTTTAGGGCTGAAAGTCCGTATCTCGGCGGTTCACCGTTCGGAACCTGTTGGGCAGAATCTGTGGTTGTGATTGACTCAATTTGCAATATTTGGGCCATCCATTTATTCTTCAGGGTATAATGTTCCAGCTCTACAGGATGCTCCGTGAAGGGGTATACATAATACTCCTTTTTTGATTTTATCTGATTATAGGTGGAAAATATGGTTCGCGGAGGGCACACCACATCCTGGTGATCTGACAACCATTTCGCTTCATCGGATACTCCTTTCCGAGTAGGTCAAAAAAAAGGGAGCTGTTGGGACTTCGCAGAATACAGAATACGGAAACCCGCACTCAACACGATCGGTGCATGGGTGTTTAATCCGGATATTAAGCATCATCTCTATACGTTCTGGAGGATATCGATAGCTTTAAGGGCGTCCGCCTTGTTATCCATGCCGAGATGGATTTTAAATCTTGCTCCGATCACTGCGGCCGATAGTCCACGAAGGTTGATACCCTCCTGGGCAAGCTTCCCTGTTAACTCGGCTGTAATACCGCGCTTATTTTTACCTTCAACGCACACCGCATAAATACTGCTTGTAACATTAAAACCCAAATTCGCTGCCGCGGCAATCTCTCTGTCACCACGCAACGGGGTAACAAATACAACGCCCGTACCGGGCTTTTTCGAGGACCGTCTGGCAATAATGAATCCAAGGTCAGCACCGGCTTCGCGCAGGCCGGTTAACACACGAGCTAAAGCACCGGGTTTGTCTTTAATGCTTGCGGCCCATACATTCCTGCGTTCGATAATTAAATCCATGATATTACCTCCTTGCTATTTTACGACTCGATTCTATTTAACACTTACACCAGATAAGCTTGTGCCCCAGGTGCTATAGCCCCCCGCGCCAAACCTCTTGGTGCGGGCTTCTGTATTCTGTGTTCTGTATTCTGTGTTCTGTATTCTGTGTTCTGTATTCTGTGTTCTTTTTTAATGTTTAAAATGCCGTTTTCCGGTAAAGACCATTGCGATGCTGGCCTTGTCAGCTTCGGCGATAACCTCGTCATCCTTTACCGACCCGCCCGGCTGGACAATACAGGCAACGCCTGCCTTTGCGGCATTGACGATATTATCCGGGAACGGGAAGAACGCATCGGATCCCATTGCGCACCCTTTTGCATCATCGCCGGCCATCTTAAAGGCTATCAGGCCGGACTCGACGCGGTTCATCTGGCCCGCTCCGACACCGATAAGTTTTTTACCTTTAACAAGAGTTATTGTATTGCTCTTTACATGTTTTGCCGTTATCCACGCGACCCGCAAATCCTCAAGCTGTTCATCGGTCGGCTTTACCTTTGTCGGGAAGGTCAATTGATCCTTTTCCCACGCAACCAGATCACGATTCTGCAGCAGCATCCCGCCTACTATACATCTCAGATCGAATTCGCTCTCATCAATCTTTGCCCTGTTAATCTTGCCGGTAGCCATCAGCCGAACATTGTTGCCCCAGCCCTTGAGCGTCCTTATCGCTTCAACGGCATCGTCATCGAACGATGGTGCGACGATTACTTCAGCGAAGAAACCGCTTGCGCCTTTGGCCTTGCCGAACCTTGAATAAGATTCCATTATCACGGTAGCGAGTTTGATATCAACATTTCTATTGACTGCGATAATCGAGCCGAACGCACTAACAACATCGCCGAGATAGGCCTTTTCGTAAGCCTTGCAGATATCCTCATCGACGGCGGCTCCGCAGGGATTGAGATGTTTTACAACGATAGCGGCGGGGGCCGAAAATTCCTTTACCAGTTCGAATGCGGCGTTGACATCGAGCAGATTATTAAAGCTGATCTCTTTTCCGCCTGCCAGCATTTTTCCGGTCCCGGCACTCATTTCACCGGTGGCCGGCATCTTATAGAACGCCGCCGACTGATGCGGATTTTCGCCGTAACGAAGTTCGGCCCATTTATCCAGCGAGATAGAAATCCGCTGGGGATACTGTACCTCGGCCTGTGCGTTGAGATACTTTGAAATAGCCGCATCATAGGAAGCCGTCAGCCCGAAAGCAACACGGGCAAGCTCCTCGCGAAGATCACCATTGACAACACCGTCATTGGATTCCATCTCCGCGATAACGCAGTCGTATTGCGAAGGGCCCGTTACTATAGTAACAAATTTATGATTCTTCGCAGCCGACCGAAGCATCGACGGACCGCCGATGTCAATGTTCTCGATCGCATCTTCAAATGTGCAGTCCGGTTTGGCCACGGTCTGCTCGAACGGATATAAATTAACACAGACAAGGTCTATCGGTTCGATATTGTGTGTCTTTAAGGCTTCGGTGTGCTCGGCCTTATCTCGCAGTGCAAGAAGACCTCCGTGAATCTTCGGGTGCAGCGTCTTTACCCTGCCATTCATCATTTCGGGGAAACCGGTAACCGATTCGACGCTCGAAACATCGATACCGGCATCAGTCAGTTTCTGGGCCGTTCCGCCTGTACTGATAATTTTGACGGACATCGCTCTGAGCCTCCTGGCGAAATCCACCACACCCCTCTTGTCTGATACACTTATCAATGCGGTTTTAATCTTTACATCCATTGCAACAATCTCTCCATTTGAAACTTATATTGGTTATTATTTTTCGGTCCTTACGCCGACTGCCATCACTTTGCCTTTATTGCTGGAAATATATATCTTTGAATCTATGGTATTGCTCGCAAATTTTGCAACACCCACAAGATTAACCGAGTGGATTTTCCTTGGATCCGCGTTGTTCATACGAATCAACACACCTGGCTTTGCAAACACATACGAAATATCTCCATCTTCTGACAGCAAACCAAGACCGTTTTCAAGCTGCCACAAAATAGTTCCGATTTCCTTATCGATGGCATAGAAACCTTTAACGCCGGCATATTGATAGATAACTTCCCTGCCTGTTATCGCTGAATCCACCAGTGCTGCTCCTGCCTGAAACTGTTTTTTCCAACCATCGACACCTGTAGCTATGCTGAGTTTGTGAACCTTTCCGCTTTCCACCGAAACATAAAGCCACTCACCATCTCTTACTATTGGCGCATGTATCCCGTCAACCAGGTCCCTTTGCCAGTATTCCTTCGGCTTAGGTTCATCAGGCGACATGCATACCACATTTCCGGCATCAGTTGTAAAAGCTACGAATTTATCATCACAAACGAGAGAATTAATCAGAGAATTATTTTCCGCCGACGCCGAAAAACTCTGCCAGTATTCATCCACAACAAGAGCATGAAGCCTCCGGTCGGAACCGGCAGCATAAATAAATGATGTATTTCGCATCGCAGAGCATGTGGCACCCGAACCAACCATACCAAGTTTGATTGGTTTCGGTACAGTTGCTGAACGCGGATTCACTACAAGCAGTTCATTTCCAACGATAAACCAGAACTTACCGCCGTAATACTGCGGGTGATAAACCGGCAGACCAGCGGCGACTAACTGAAATTCAAACTGTATTACCCCTTTTTTCCGGTCGATACAGAACATATAATTATGGTCTGTCATCACAATCAGATATTCATCGAAAACAAACATATTCTCGACAATTTCAACCTTGCTGAGTGCAAGATGAACTTGCCACTCCATCATCAGCCCTGCCGCTTCAAGAAGCTGAGGTGCAACGAGAAGCTGACCTTTGCCAGTAGCTTCAACTGTTCCAGACAACAGTAATGCCGCAAAAAACACAATAAAAACCAGAATAGCTGACCATTTCCGCATGTTATAACTCCTTAAGATTTCAACTCAATTCGACATAATCGGCTAAATCAATGCCATGTTTGTCCTCAAATTGCTTCAACTGCTTTATCCTCTGGACATCATCCTTAATCCTGCTGCTCAACCGGAAAATATAGGGTTTGCCCACCAGCCGGTTCTCGAGGTCGTCCAGCATCGTGGCCCATTTGCCGCCATAAAGCTGGGCCTTAAGTACAACAAGCATCTTGTGTTCAATTGTTAGCGTACCGACAAAGCCATCCACTGCACTTTCCGCAGTCGATTTTGCACTATTTTCGCTGTTTTTAGAGACCTGAGTCATCGCGAACCTCACTTGAGAAGCCGATGGTAACCGGATATTCGGCAAATTGCAAAACATTTTTTTGCCCAGGCCCGATAAGCTGCTGTCGTTTTCGGTAAAAACACGGAGCCAGTTTGACCAGAAGCTTTTTTTTGCAACTTTTTGACTACATTGAAGTTACATCATATATTTTAGTGTAGTGCAATGGCATTTTGTCTGCGCAGGTGCGAGAAGGAATAGATTTTATTTGACCGCAAATAACGCAAAACTTATTATTATTGCATGATTTATCTCTGGTCCATATTACTGATTATCTTCAACGGCTGTTTTCTGGCGATGAACTTTTTCGCACTGCCCGGCAACTGGTTCATGCTCACCCTCACAGTGGCCTTTGCATGGTGGCGATGGGATGACGGCATATTCTCTATCTACACGCTTATAGCAGCCGTACTCCTGGCCGTTCTGGGCGAAGTAATAGAATTTTTCAGTGGAATGGGCGGTGCAAGAAAAGCAGGCTCCGGCTGGGCCGGGGCAATTGCTGCTGTTGGCGGGGCAATAGCGGGGGCGTTAGCCGGCACTTTTCTAATACCCGTCCCACTCATAGGAACTCTTATCGGCGCATGCGCCGGCGGGGCCCTTGGTACATTACTGATTGAGCGTGCCAGCGGAAAGCAGATGGACCAATCGGTCAAGAGTGGAATCGGAGCAGGCTTCGGAATATTCATCGGAACAACGGTAAAGTTCCTGCTCGGAACCCTTATCTGGCTGATAATCGCAGTCGCACTGTTTGTCCCATAGCGCACACACGACAGAAACGCCGCGGCGGACACACTATGGCTTCGGGGGTAAATATGGAAGGCCCGTTTGAAAACGCAAAAAAGATTATTTTAGACGCAATAGAAAAACAGTTAACTGAATAGCATTTTGTTATAGCTGCCAGTTTTTGGGGTAGTGGATTTTGTTCGTTGGGATGCTGCACTTTCTTGCAAGCGATTCAACCAGATCGGCAGTTCTTTTAACCTGACAGTCGGTCGGCCTGCATTTGATAGCGTTGGAAATGATGCGGATTTCGATAGCTTGCGAATATTTACCGTTATCTGAAATGGACATGGCAGGGCGCTGCGCGAACCATTTTTCTGTCGCGATAATTTCGCCATCAATACCATCGAAGCCATTGAATACCACAAAGTGAAAATCAAGGTCCTTTGCTTTTGGCAGACCATTGGCAGCGGCTAATTGTTCGATGCTGCCCACAGATGCGTTGCAGTATTCGATGTGGATTTGCTGCCAGCCGTAAATATCTGGGATCGGGATGTCGCCAGCGGCCTGTTCCGGAGAACTTAGGGAGGTATAGCTTGCCAGGCTGAACGGCCCTGCGGAAAACGATTGCCTGTCAACTGCCATGAGGGCCAGGGCGCCAATTGACATTGACGCTATCAGCGAAATAAAAATCTTTATCGTCCTTGTCCGTTTTTGCATAAAAATTCCATTGGGAGGGCATAGTCTCGCAAAATATACCTTAATTCTGTTCATACTGACACCAGTTTAAATTTACCGTCAATCCGCGGATAACTAACTCTGTAATAACCAGTTATAATCTTACTGGCGAGAATTTCTTACCCTTCAAAGGGTACAAATACACACTCCCCGCCCTCAAACACACCCCCATTATATGATAAAGCCGGATTCATTTCATCTATAAAATCGGTGGTTTTAAAAAATTTTTGTTTTTTTGGACCACAATGTGCGAGCCGCATCGGATTTTTGCCGGTTATAGCGTTTAAAGCATAGAAATTTGGAATAGGTTAGCCAAAGAAGTTGAGTTTTCGAGACAAATTTGATATTATTTTGGAAAAGAGGCCCAGCGGTGCAAGCTGAGCTGAGATTTACAATGTTATATGGGAAATCAGTCAGGAGTAATGATAAGATGGAAAAACGAAATTTAATACATGAGTTAATGCTGGTTTCTTTGCTTTGCTTGATTTCTGGTGTTTGTTCTGCCGGCGATAAAAGCGGAGGTTCATTTCCAATATTCGCTTTCGACAACTACATGACCGTCGGCGATTACACCCAGCTGCAGGTCCGCGCAGATACGCTGAAAAAGTTGGGCTATGATGGAATGGGCACTCGCGGAACAGACCTGGTAGAACAAACAGAGATATTCGAAAAGACCGGGCTCAAACTTTTTTCTACTTATATCGGTCTGGATCTTGATGCCGACCAGAAATATGATGCGAATTTGAAAAAGGCTATCAAACAGCTCAAGGGCAAAGATACAATGTTGTGGTTTTTTGTCAGAAGCAAAAAGTATAAACCTGCCTCGGCCCAGGGCGATGCAGTTGCAGTTAAAGCAATTCGCGAACTCGCCGATGCGGCGCATGAGTCGGGACTGAAAATCGCTCTGTACCCTCATGTGAATTTTTATGTTGAGACATTTGCCGATTCGGTTCGGATCGCCGCCAAGGTTAATCGCCGAAACGTTGGGGGCAGTTTTAATCTCTGCCACTGGCTGAAGGTCGATGGGGATATTGACTACCGGCCTGTCCTGAAAGAATCGCTGCCGTATCTTTTTTTGGTTTCCATTAACGGTGCCGAAACGGGCGATACAAAAAAAATGGGCTGGGACAAACTCATCCAAACCCTCGACAAAGGCTCGTTCGATAATTACAAACTTTTGAAATACCTCAAGGACATCGGATACACCGGTCCCGTAGGACTCCAGGGATACCGCATTAAAGGTGATCCGAAAGAAAACCTTGCAAGTTCGATGAAAGCATGGCGACAAATTAATAAAAAGTTATCAGAGGAACGGCGATAAAATGAGTAACACTAAAATCACACGCAGGCAGGTGTTAAAAACCGCGGGTGTAACTTTAGGCTTTCCAGCTATCGTGCCATCAAGTGTCTTTGGCAAAAACGCTCCTTCCAATCGGATCAATATCGGTATGATCGGGATGGGCCGGCAGGCAATATATGTAAATACTGATCCTTTCCTGTCTTCTGAAGACTGCCAGGTTGTCGCCGTATGCGATGTCGATAAGTGGCGGCTGGATAGCGCAAAGAAAAAGGTTGATGAGTTTTACAAAAACAGTGATTGCAAGGCCTATACCGATTGGCGTGAAGTTATTGCGCGTGATGACATCGACGCGATCATGAATTCTACCTCGGATCAATGGCATGTGCCTATCTCACTGGCGGCAGTTAGAAAGGGCAAACATGTCAGTTGTGAGAAACCCTTGACACGCTCAATTGCAGAAGGACGCGTGCTCGCTGATGCCGCTAAGAAAAAAGGCGTGGTATTCAGGACCGACAGCGAATGCCGCTCACACGCATATATGCATAAAACAGCTCAGTTGGCTATAAACGGCTATTTAGGCAACATTAAGCGTATTAAGGTTGGTGTGCCCGCTGGCGACGCGGCAGGCGGCAATGCAACGCCTATGGAAATACCGGAAGAACTGGATTACGACATGTGGGTCGGACCTGCACCGATGAAACCCTATACTCTTGACCGGGTACATCCTCGGCGCGGCTATGGACGCCCCGGCTGGATGCGTTGCCGCGATACGTGCGAAGGGATGATAACAAACTGGGGTACCCATTTGCTGGATGTTGCACAGCAGTTGAACGGCACCGAACGCACCGGCCCCGTCTCAATCGAGGGGACAGGCAAATACCCCGAACCAGGCTCGGGTCTGTGGAACGTACTGACAGAGTTTCGAGTACAGTATAAATACGCGAAAGGGGTTGTGCTGGACTACCTGGCCAATGTACCCTATCTGCGGGTAGAGGGCGATGAAGGATGGATCCAGGCACACTGGCACAGCAAGGGCGGACTTACGGCACATGACGAGTCGGTCCTGAAGATTAAACTTAAAGATTCGGATATACACCTGCCGCAGCGGCAGGACAAGGAAGATTTTATCTACGCCATCAAGAACAAGTGCAACACGATGGCTGACGCTGAGGTTGGCCATCGCACATGTTCGATTGGGCAGCTGGGCCATATAGCGATCCGGCGTAAAAAGAAGCTCACATGGAACCCCAAAGCCGAACGGTTTGCCGATGATGTCAGGGCCAACGAGATGCTGAATGTTTCGTACCGCAAGCCCTGGGAACTCGGTGCAATGTAAAATTAAGCAATATCATCAATTACAAGAAATCTACAATAGTTCGGTAGGATGGGTAAAAAATCTTTTCTTTTTACCCATGCGGAAGTTTGAACATTTGAAGTTTCACTGGTACTTCGAATTTGAATTTTGAAGTTTAAAGCCATAGAGAGAAATAAGGGGTCAGGAGCTTTTTTGCTTGGCTACTGTCTGATGGGTAACCATTGGCATCTTTTGTTGTGGCCCCGTGAAGATGACGACCTGTCGTAATTCCGGTTAACTTAAATACGATCATGCTGCGTGTTTTATTGGTAATACACAGCTATTTCATCCAGTTTTTTGCGTTTTATATCCGGCACAAATACTTCATCGTGAGCATAACCTACAGGCAGTACCATAAACGGTTTTTCATTTTCCGGCCTGTTGAGTAATTTCGATAAAAATGCCATCGGGCTCGGGGTATAAGTCAAAGTGACTAAACCGGCATGATGAATAGCAGATATTAACATGCCGCAAGAAATTCCGACCGATTCTGTCACGAAATAATTTGGATGCTTAACATTATCTTCATATTCACAGGTGCGTTTAAACACAACAATAATCCACGGCGCATCTTCGATAAACGATTTATGAATGTCTGTTGCTAAGGGAGCTAAGTCTTTTTTCCACCGATCACTCATCCGGCTGGTATATGTTTTCGCCTCTTCTTTTTCAGCGGCTGCTCTAATTTTGGTTTTAAGCTCACTGTTACCAACTGCACAAAATGTCCATGGCTGTTTATTCCCGCCAGATGGGGCGGTTAAGGCTGTTTTTATAATATTATCAATCACTGCCCTGGCAACAGGCTTTTTAGAAAAGGCCCTTACCGATCGGCGTTTATCCATACATTGAAAATAGTCATTGCTGCGGCTGAGCATTTCTTTAGCATCAAAACATTCATGTTGATACGCAATATGTCTATAGCCATCAATGAGTATCTGTTCGTTAGATGTCATAACGATCGTTCCTCCTTTATAATTCATTTACCGACCGCGACCAAATGCGACCTGGTTCGAAAGAACAATACTCCCTGCGAGATGGCAGGTGTGGCCATGCAGGTTTCATCCATCTGGTTTACCGCGAGTAATTCAAATTGAGCCCCTGCCTTTACGACATATATATTTCCCTTTTCTCCGGTGAAGTATATCTTGTCGCCGGTAGCGACCGGCGATGCCGAAAATGCACTCGACATCTTGCTGCCGGGAGGTTGCAATTGTTGCTTATAAGCCAGCGAACCCGTTTTCGCCTCAAAACAGCTTAACTTCCCGTTACCGGCGCAGCAATAAAGCAGGTCTTTGTAGACTATCGGCGTTGTCAAGTAGTTGCCGCCTCTTTTTATGCTCCAGGCGATGTTCTCATTGCTCGTCTGGTCTTTGCCAAGGGAGATATCGCCTGTTGCGCCGGTTCGTACCGCGTAGATTGGCGACATCCCGCCGTGGGCGCTGGTGATATAGATGAGGCCGTCGGATACCACCGGCGTTGGTACGGGTATATCGCCACCGCCTTTCATTTTCCAGATTTGCTTCCCGGTGGTAAGGTCATAAGCACCGATGTGCTTGAAGCCATTAACGATTATCTGTAAGTGCTGCCCGTCTGCAAGAACGGTGGGTGTGCTCCATGTAGGTATCTCCTGTCGCGGAGTTCTCCAGACCTCTGAGCCATCCTTCAAGTTAAAAACCGCTATGAAAGAATCTTTCTGCACGTCGCACTGAACGATTACCTTTTGTTCATATATCACCGGCGAGCTGCTCCCGCCCCATTGTGCTAACGGGTTGTGGAAATAACCCCAATCGAGAACCCCGAGGTCTTTTTCCCAAATTATATTGCCGTCCATATCATAGCAGTACAGGCCCTCGGAGCCAAAAAAAGCGACGACATATTTGCCGTTAGTGCAGGCGGTGGCGTTGGCATGCGAGGATTTGGGGTGGCGTTTTACTTTTGGTTTTCCTGTATAGGCGTCTTTGCTCCAGAGAATTTTGCCGGTTTTTTTGTTAATGCAGTAGAGTCGCCACGTGAAAGCCTGGTCTTCGGGTTCGGATTCGACACTTCCGTACAGCCCAACCTTCAAATTTGATTTGCCGCCTTCTTTGATGGCGGTGGTAATGAAGATTTTGTCCGCCCATACAGCCGGGCTCGAATGTGCCAGGCCGGGGATAGGTATCTTCCAGAGGATGTTCTCGGATTTTTCAATGTCCCATTTGACAACGGTGGCGAAACCATCCGCCAGGCCCGCAGCACCTGCTCCGCGAAAACCGGGCCAGTTCTGCCCGGCACACACAACAGCCGCGCAAAGACAGATTATCACAAACATAAAATATTGTTTTTTACCATGTAAAACCATTTGTCTTCTCCTAACTGATATTTCCCATTTAAATGTTTATAATACACAATTCAGTTCTCTTTTTCTCCCAATCTACAATATACAATATACAGTATACAATGTTAAAAGTCTACAATACAATACAATATAAAATCGCAAAATCGCCCTGCCTCGCACCCGGGACCGTTGTCGCCCGGGCGGCAAAAAGCAGTTAACGATCTACAACACACAGCACTTTAACCATTGACATCCACCCGAACCAACGTTATATTAGAACTCATCGAAAGCCCTCAACTAAGGAGCACACTTGGCGCAAATGGGCGTGACCTGGTGACAGAGCAGTTCGCCCCAGATACAATGGTCGATGTGATCGAGCGGATCTATAACGATTTGGCTGCTAAGTGGAGCTTACCGGTAACTTGTAAAGGGAGGTTATTATGCGTTTGGTGTATTTACTTCTGTGTGTTTTCGTATGTTTCAATGCGGCATTTGCCGAGGCTGCTTCTGAACAAACACATCCATTTTC
>SDBT01000992.1_pt1 | contig 48060 bp, 58 predicted proteins | sample 2277101 | NCBI WGS metagenome assembly SDBT01 (sample SAMN10404973, study PRJNA504765) | marine sediment metagenome | isolation source: marine sediment core GS10_PC15, 103 cmbsf | place: Arctic Ocean: Southern Knipovich Ridge | collected 2010 | reverse complement strand
GCATTGAACGGGGCAGTTAAAGCTAATGGAAGTCTGAAAGCATATCCTTCAATAATTTTCACCCTAAAAGTTTGCATAGATTCAACTCGGAGGGTTGGCTGCCTGTTAAACATTACCCAATCTCCATCTCGAAGCTGTCTCTCAGCAATATCGCCGATATTAAGGCAAAAGTTCTTTAAATTCTGAATACGAATAACTCTTCCTTTTCTCTCTACCCGATTAACTTTTCCTTGTGAAACTAAGTCTTGAACATAGACTCTGTTCCAATCCATGACTAATTCTTTTTTAGTCAATCTTTCAGCGATGTACTTAGGGACTCCGAGTTCGTCAACTCTTAACATAATCCCCCCGCCTACAATTACCGACCGAGCTGAAAAATCAACTCTTTTCCCACCAATATTCTGCTGAATATGGCCCTCTTTTCCTTGAATACGAGAACTTAAACATTTATGAGGTCTTCCTCCGCTTGACAGTTTTGATTTTTCTAGTTTATTGTCCATAAGAGTCCAAATATGATTTTGGAGATTTATCAAATGTTGCCTTCTGTCAGCCTCTGTTTGTTTTCTGGTAACTCGTTTGGAACCCGTTGGCTGACCATTTAGCTTGATGACCAATTTAACAATAGAATTATATTTATCAGTTAAGTCGTCATCACATTTAATTCCTTCATCTCTTACCACAAATGGTCTAGCAATCGGCGGAATCACTGGAAGAATAGTGAAGATCAAAGATTCTGGACGTAATTGGTGAATATGGTCTTTTGATTCGACAATAGAAATATGCTCGGGTTTATAATTGTCAAGGCCATGATTAAATCCCAATATTTTAAGATGATCGTTAGGTATTCTAACAAATACTGCTAGCGCATTAGCAGCCGTAAAGGGAACTTTAACAGCTCCCTTTTTTTGACCGTGATACATCTGAATTTCATCGAGATTTCTTTCGTAACTAAAAGAGGGTAACACCTCCGAACAATCATCCCAAGGGCATGTTCCGATTGTTTGACATCTTTTAGAAAATTCTTTAAGTCTAGGGTACTTGGAAATACGAGTTAGTCCTGAAAAAACAGCTCCTTCGGGAATAATTCTCGACCTAGCACAAGAGGGACATACGCACTGAAGTATATGACAGATAATTTTGAAAAATTGACGGTTATACACGGGTTCTGGTAAAACGATGTGGCCAAAATGTCCAACACAATCCTTATTAAAATATAGGCATGTGAGACATTTCTTCCCATTCTCTAAAGCTCCCATTCTCTCATCATAGGGGGTTCCGCTACGATTTTTCTCTGTTCCGCCTTTAGAGGATGGACGGGTGATTTCAACAACTGAAAGACGAAGCCATTCTTCAGCCGTTAAGCTTCCAAATCGAACATATTTAACTTGTTTGACTGACATTTTCTTAGTCCTCGTTATTTTGGATAGATATCCTACCAATTTTTCATTTTTATTAAGAATGAAAAATCATCTATGTTTTTGCACTATCCGATAATATTCTTCGTGACGAGGGGTAATAATTCGACCATCATTTAATTCTGCAAACCACCTTTCCTTTCCATTGCTGTCAAAACCATTCCAATAATTATTTAACGGAAATATCTTACGTTTGCGAACTCTCCTTGGTTTAACTTGTTTCCATTCGCCATCTGAGAAATTCATTTAATATTTGATAGACAGTCTTTATCCGAAAATATTTAAACGCATATCATCAATTTTATAAATGTCTCTAGCTCCCTTTTCAATTATAGTTACTATCGACGGAGGTAATGGAATTGCCAAAGATGGCGAAATACCTTGGAATAGTCGTTCAGATATGAAATTTTTCCGAGATACCACAGTGGGAAGAGGTAAAAACGCAGTTATTATGGGGAGAATCACCTATGAATCTATTTCTGCAGAATATCGCCCTTTGTCTGGAAGACATTGTGTGGTTATTTCTCGAACTTGGAGACAGGAAGACCATCCAGAGATTACGGTTGCTTCATCACTACTCGACGGCTTATCAATTGTCGGAGGAAGTATTAAAAAATACGAAGAGATATTCATCGCTGGTGGAGAACAGATATATCTTGAAGCTATTCGCGACTTCATGTATCTTTGTAAAAAAGTTTATGTCACCAAATTCAAAACTAATTATGAATGCGATCAATTTTTTCCATGGGATGCAGTTCAAGGGTACTCGGCATTTAAAGACTCGACCCGCACTCGAAGCTTTATTAGGTATTTTATTAGACCGGATGAAAAACATCAAGAATATCAATATCTTAATTTGATGAAAACGATTGTTGATTCTGGAGAACCTAAGGCCGATCGCACAGGAACAGGAACTAATAGTATATTTGGAACTCGAATGGAATTTGATATATCAGAAAGAATCCCAATTCTTACTACCAAGCAGATATATTATGATAAAATCATTAAAGAGTTATTATTTTTCATCTCTGGGAAGACCGATACCAAGATTCTTGAAGATGGAGGGGTAAATTTCTGGAAGCCAAATACTCGAAGGGGATTTCTCGATGAACAAGGATTAGAGTACGAAGAAGGAGATATGGGGCCGGGGTATGGTTTTCAATGGAGACATTGGGGTGCAGACTATAAGGGAGCTGATGTTGATTATAGAAATCAAGGAATTGATCAGTTAGCAAATCTTATCAAGGAATTGAAAGAAAACCCAAAGAGTAGAAGACATATTCTTAGCTCATGGAATGTAGGAGACCTTGCTAAGATGGCATTACCTCCATGTCACATGGTAGCCCAATTTAATGTATCAGGAGATAGAAAATATCTTGATTGTCAGCTTTATCAGCGTTCGGGAGACTTCTTTTTAGGTGTCCCGTTCAATATTGCCAGCTACGCTATTTTCACTCATATGATCGGCCATGTAGTAGGACTTAAACCGAGAAAACTTATTTTGGTTGTAGGAGATGCACATATTTATAATAATCACGGCATTCAAGTCAGAAAACAGCTTGGACGAACGCCTAGGCCTTTTCCAACTCTGAAATTCCGTAAGTCTGCTAAAATTCACGAAATTGACGATTTCGACTTTGACAGCTTTGTTATTGAAGGGTATACCTCTTGGCCTTATATCTCAGCAAAGATGGCTGTATAGTACGAACGAAGTGCTTATTTTCTTAACTTATAGTTAAGAAAAATTAATGTTCATTTGAACACAGTCGGATTTCGAGAAAGTCTGCACATATTTAATTTGTTGATATATTTTTCTATAAAAGGTCGGGTTAGAGCAGGATTATCAGAAAGCTTCTTCCAATCCCATGGCTTATCAATGTTAGCCTCAATTAACTGTGGAGTGATTGATGTATTGGCAGAAAGTTTACCCCAGTCCCACGGTTTGTCTAAATTCTGGGACACAAATTCTGTAGTGATTGAAGGATTTCCAGAAAGATAATACCAGTTCCACGATTTATCTAAATTCTGAGACACGAACTCGGGGGTAATTACATGATTACAAGAAAGCCATTCCCAATCCCATGGCCAGTCCAAATGTTTTTCTATAAAGTCTACAGTTATTGAGCGATTAAGAGAAAGGAAATCCCAATCCCACAATTTATCTAAATGAGCTTCAATAAATTGTGGAGTTATAGAAGGATTAGAAGAAAGCCGTTGCCACTCCCACGGCCAATTTATATGAGCCTCAATAAATTGTGGAGTTATCGCAGCATTCATAGAAAGTAGATGCCATATCCATGGTTTGTCAAAATGAGCCTTTACAAAGTCGGGTGTAATTGAAGTATTATCAGAGAGTTTTTTCCAATCCCATGGTTTATCTAAATGAGATTCAATGAATTGTGGAGTTATAGAAGGGTTGGCAGAAAGCAGACGCCAATTCCATCGTTTATCTAAATTCTGGGACACAAAGTCGGGAGTTATTACAGGATTGGCAGAAAGCCTCTTCATATTCGATGGCCAGTAGCCCCAATGTTTATCTATAAATTGTAGAGTTATTGAAGGATTATAAAAAAGCCCTTTTTTATCCCACGGTTTATTTATATGTTTATTTATGAAATCAGGTGTAATTACAGCATTCTTAGAAAGCTCTACCCAATTCCACGGTTTATCCCAGTTTTGAGACACGAACAAAGTGGGAAGAGCAGTATTTTTAGAAAGTTCTTTCCAATCCCATTTCCAATCTTGATGTTTATCCACAAAACATCTCTTATTTAAACTTAGGATATATTGGAGAATTTCAGGGGGAAGTGTGCGTAAAATACAGCCTTTTGTGTACCACCCTAATAAAACGGCGAATTCAGTAGAATTCATATGTTAATAACATTATATGTCTTTTCAATTTTCTTAACTTATAAGTTAAGAATTCGGTGCTTAATAATATGATGCTTTTTTGCCTTTTTTCTTTGGGATCAGAACAGCATGAATATGTGGCATAACTCCACCCGGAATAACTACGTTTTTATACAGTTTATCTAATTCTTCATCGCCATTAATAGCTAAAAAGATATGGCGCGGAGTAATTCGTACTTTCTTATAATCTCTGGCAGCATTGCCAGCTAATTCTAAGATTTCAGCGACAATATATTCAATGACAGCTGCCATATATATTCCAGCTATTTCTGCTACTCTGTCGAGAATGCTAAGTTTTTTAATGATCCCGCCTTCAGGTCTTTTGAATCGAGAAGGTGGAAATTGAAGGCCGGATCTTGCAGCTTTGGAGACCGGATTCCTTCGACGACCGCCAACATTAGAATCGACTATTGTCGCTAAAAACTTTCTTACAGCTTTATTCCCTTCGCTTACAGCGTGTTTAGCGAGCTCGCCAGGGAAACAAACTCTAACAGCAGCTTGGATATTTCTGTCATCAACGGTTTTTCTGGAAGATGTAACAGCTAAAGAATTGCTGGCGTCCATTATATTTTTGATAGTATCATTTATCAAGGCTTCCATCACACCATTGGCTTCGCTTGAAATGCCCTGGTCTGGATGAACTTGTTTAAGTACTTTGCGAATATATATTTTCCACTTGGAATAGTCGCGTTTGTGAGACATTAATTTAAACAAAGAAAATATTTTAATGGCTTTTAATTAATGTCTCGCCGCAAACGCAAAGTGCTTAGAGATAATATTCAAGGTATCACCAAACCGGCCCTTGTACGACTGGCCAGAAAGGCTGGGGTTAAAAGAATATCTGGTATGATATATGAAGAGCTTCGGGGCGTTCTCAAAGTTTATTTGGAAGATTTAATCAGATTCACAATAACATCTGTCGAATATAACAGACGAAAAACTCTCCAATTGAGGGATGTTATGTTTGGTTTGGAGCAGATAGGTCTTCTTTACGGAGGGTTAGCTACAAAATCGTGTGGAGTTAAACCTGCAAAGAAAACTACTTCAGGCAAAAAACATAAATTTAAACCCGGCACCGTCTCTCTTCAAGAAATCAGATATTACCAGAAACAAGGAGGATGTTTAACAATCCCTAGAGCTTCTTTTGCTCGGTTAGTCAAAGAGATCGCCCAAGACTGGATGGATGAACTTCGTTTTTCTAAAGATGGTATTTTAGCTATTCAAGTAGCAACCGAAGATTATATGATCAAACTCTTAGCAGATGCTAATTTATCAGCTATTCATCGAGGGCATAGTACAATCGCTCCAAAAGATATTCAATTAGCTCGTCGAATTCGAGGAGAAAGAGCATAACTTTAAAAATTACTTATTGTATCAATAAGTAATGACTTCTTCTGAGAATCAACATATATTCCAGATTGGAAAAATTTTGAAGTCGCCTCAGTCTCCGTTTAACGAATATTACATAACTGGATATCTCGCTAAGGGATCATATGGAGAAGTTTATGAAGCCACCTCGGGTAATCAAGTATATGCTATTAAAGTATTTAACTTCAAAAAGGAAGGATCACAAGAAAACATGCAGGCAGAGATCAACGCATATGGTATTGTTTCTCACGATCCTCTATGTCAGGATTATATTGTTTGTATGTATGAAGCATTCAGAGGATCTAAATATACCGGAGTAATAATTCTTGAATACATGAGAGGGGGTGATTTATCTTCTTATATTACAAATCGTGGCAATCGTCACTCAGGTGTACCTCTATACAATCTTGTTTTTCTGATGAGGGACCTTTTGGCTGGTTTGGCATTTATCCATTCCAAAGGATTGGCTCATCGAGACATTAAACCGGGAAATGTGATGGCTAATTCTGACCATAAAATCTTTAAAATAGGAGATATGGGAGCGAGTTGCGGTAGTAGTCTTATGAGGTGTACATCATTTGCCACATTTCCATGGTTGTCACCTGAATTAGCCCGGGATGTAAAAAATTCGCAATACACTTGTGTAAAATCTATCTCTGTTAATAAAGCTCAAAAAGGAGATATTTGGGCTATGGGTATGATATTTTGGGAAATGGCATTTGGTGAAGATAAATTTCCAATAAATAATACGGGATATAACTCTAGGGGGCAATATAACAATAAAAATATTGTGGATAACATAGCTAATATCACGCGGCAAGGTCAGGTAGAAACTCCTAACTATCTAAAAAAGATTAGTCATATGCCCTCCTCAACGATCAATTTTATATTGACTTGGATGCTCCAAGTCGATCCTCGCAAGCGCAAATCTGCACAAATATTACTACAATTTCTAGAGGATGAGATAAAAGGATGCCTATCGGGAAATGAGATATACTCTCGATCAAATATTCTCAATAAGACAATCAACGATCCACAGTTGCATCAATTCTTAATAAACAATAAATATGACCATTCGGTGTCTCTTAGCGGGCTATGTAATCTTTACAATAAGTTTTTATACAAGTCATCCGGAAAACGAACTCGCAAACCGAGTAAACCATTCAAAAAGCGAACTCGCAAACCGACCAAGCCGCTTAAAAAACCAACTCGTAAACGGACCCGCAAGCTATTCAAAGAGCCATCTAGTAAATCCGTTCGTGACCGCCAAAAATTTCAAGATATTTTCCCGCCCCCAAAAGTAGATACTGAAGAAATATCTGAGCCGATGGTTTGTATAATAAATCTAAAAAATAGAAAATTACATGAACTTCGGGTAATGGCCGAATCCCTTGGAATTCCCGTTGAAGGGGTTAGTAAATCTGAACTTTGCAGAATTGTCTACACATTCTTACTCCAAATGAAACGAATTCAAAGTGGTATGGTTGCTCGGGATATATACGAAGGAATTAAATTTGCTGCTAAAGATGATCTAATAGCCGGAATTAAACATACCTACTCCCCAAATAAGGGAAAAATGGCTATAGAGCAAATTTTATTAATTAGAGCAATATTAGGGGTTGCAAAATCGGCAGACAGTGGAGATATCGACATTAGATATTTAGAAGCTAGAAGAGACGGTATTGTGCGAGAAATCAGATATTTATTCGCAAAAAAAGGCCTTAGCAGAGCAGAGAAATCACAATTAGCATTGAGATACAGAATTTATTGGTATCTTCAGCAAATAATACCATTAATCGGTATATCTAAGCCGGCTGAGGATGATGGGGATGTCAAATTCAGAGAGCCAAAAATTATTACGAAAAAAGAATGTGATGATATCATGTGTTTATTAGGTATAACAGATAGAGCAGGAATAAGGCAGTGGAGGCTCGATAACCATCCCGACAGACACCCGGAGAAAGCGGAGGACTGGGACAAGTATCAACCTAATATTGATAAATGTAAAGAGAAAAATTGGTATTGTGAGGAGTAGAAAAGTTTCCTAACCTTTGGTTATGAAAAAGTTGAAGTCATTGTATATAATAGTATGACTACTATAACTATCAATATCAGAAAGACGTTATATTGTGGTCCGACGGGAGGAGGAAGCTTCTCACCAAATAGATAAGGAGCCCATTTTTCGGCTAGAAATCCGTCTCTAGTAGCATACAGTCTCCCGCCAGCTAACCAAAGATAGCGTTCTCCTCCTTGAGGATCTTGTTGGTATATTTCGCCTTCTTCGCTTAGCTCCCAAACACAGTCGGTTGAATCAGCGCTACCATGTTCGATAGTTGAAACAACCCCACCATTTTTGAGATGGTGACATATTTTGAAGCCGAATTTAGCCGAGACAATTTCAAATCCCTCTCCAGACGGGATTAGTTTCCAGTACTGATCAACCCCTTCAGTTTTTTCGGGTTCGAGAGATATTTTTCCTTTGGGGGATACACTTAGAAGTTGACCTTCTGCGTAGGGGGAAGACAGTCTTATGGCCCTGCCTTCCAATTGATCAATTATCTCCGGAGTGAGAATCCTCTTCATTGTCAGGAGACAATATTATTTTGTCATCAATAATTCCGCGACGTATTGCATATTCAAATATATGATCTGTGTGTGTTTTGCCCAAAATATCCATCAGAGCTTGATATTCCTTAATTATTTTGCCGGTGTTATGCGGAGTACCTATACGAGGTGCAGTTGTCATCATATAGACCCATGTATAAGCTTCCATCCACGATCTTCTGGGAGCGGGACCGCCGGAAAAAATTTCTGTGGGTGACCGATTCATTTCAAAAAGTTGTGTAAATCTTTATATACCAAAAATGAAAATTAAAGATAACACTTCCGTAAAGTACAGATGGACAAAGTTAAATATAATGTTGAAACTAATCGAAAGGCTAAGAATGGAGAGGTCTATAAACAAGAGTTTACCAAAATAGTTTTGCGTGGTAAAAATCTCCTAAAACATGGATATGAAGTTTTACAAGAAGCATTAGTTTTAAAAGCTGAGAAAGACATTCCAATGTATGTCGTATATGATACTTATACAATTACCGGAGTTACAATCCTTAAAGATCAGTGTGAAGGATGTATAATGGATTGGGGTGGACAACGAGGGCACATGCAATGCCCGGAAGGATGTCTTCACGACAAAGAAGATTGTGATGAGTGTACCTCTCCACCCACCTAGAGCCCGCCTAGAGTCCTTACGGACTATCCCCGGATGCATACTGGAAGACCTTTCCAAGCGACAAATGCTATGCAACATATCAGAATAATAAGAATAAGTAGTACCATCCAAAAAATACTATTTGTTGTTTTTGGAGTGTCTGGTGAGTCCTCTTGTCGAAATGTCATTCTATGCCTTGCCATCTTGTCATAGGGCAAGTAAATTTCCTCTCATTTCTGAGAGGAAATGAACTCTTTAAAAAATGAAATTTTCCTCTTTTGTCTGAAAGAAAATTGATTATGGCTTCTGTAGTTTGTTTAAAAGGAAAGAAAAATATTTGGGGGGTTAAACTGGAGAATGCTCCAGAAGGGGTGGTGTATATTGGAAGAAAAATGTATATGGGCGGCTGGAGACTTGAAAAATCGCCGTTTGCTAATCCATATACCAAAAAGGATGGAAATAGGGAAGAAATTTGTCAAAAATACAGAGAATATATTATAGGCGAACCTAAACTCATGGATATGGTTTCTGAATTAAAGGGAAAGACTCTTGCTTGTTGGTGTTCCCCAGAACAATGTCATGGGGACATTTTAAGAGAACTTATCGGAGACGTCCAACGCGGTCATGTTTATGTTGCTCATCTTCCAAATCGTTATGATCGTAAGATGGGAAATGGGAAATGGCCTATCAAAGTAGTTTCTGGTGTTACTTGTTTTAATTTTAACTGTTCATCTGGGTGTAGGGGAATATGGAAAGAGCTGAGCCCTTTCTATGTCAAACCAAAATTATTTATTGAGAAAATGGCAGACGGGAGACGAATAAAACGCCAAGTAACGTGTATAGAGAATCTATGGCAAGCTACCAAAGTAGAAAGCAAATATTTACGGATAGAAGACGGTCTCCCCCCGCCAAAGAAATGGTGGGAGAGACGAAATAAAGTATGGACTGATCCAAAGGCTCATCGACATGTTATTCCAAAAGAAGATCGTGTTAACCCTAACAGAGCATATTCATATTGGAATGGAAAGTACTACCCTTATTCGAAAGCTCGGGTATTGATTTATATTCGCTATTACTCTCGAGCAGTGGTGAAAACTGAAGCTTATAAGAAATTAGCTGATATGGTGAGACGGGGTCATCACATCCAGATATTGGGGCCAGATGGAAGAGAATTTGAAGACTTAGAAGAAGAGCTCAAGAACAGTGATAAACCATTTGGGCACGAGCTAGTGTTAGCGGCATTATTAAGAGATGAGAAGGTGTGGTAAGACGGATTTCCTCAGGTAAACCTGAGGAAATAGCTATATGAAATTTTGTGTTTTCAAGTTTGTAAAAAATATGCGGATTGGAAATAAATTCTTGGCCTAAAGATTATGCTCGGTTATGTTAAGATGAGTCTTGCCCCTAGGAGAAGCAAGAGGAGACGGAAATCGTCTGAGAGCACTAAAAAGAACAAAAAGCCTCGACTGGCAGAGGCTGTTCTTTCTAGAACTCCAGACGAAGAACCCATTGATATTTTTGCTCCTAAGGATGCAGATTGGACTCAATGGGTTTCAGCTACCCAGACTCGAAATTACCTCCACAATGATCCAGTCTTGGACTGGATAAAAACCAATTATAGCCCATTTGTAACTAAAAATCCTGTGTACACCCAAAAAATTTTGAAGGCTGTCTCTAGTCATAAAAGTCATCATAACTTCACTGAGTTTATTATGGAGCAGGGAAACATCTTTGAAAGCCAAGTGATTCGATTAATGTGTAATAAATTTGGGGCAGATATGATTAAAGCTATTGGGGGTGAACTTAATGCTAGGTCCCCCGATAAAGTCCAAGAGACTCTCGATGCTATGAACCAAGGGGTACCATTTATTCATGGCGGCCTTCTTCATAATCCCGAAAATCAGACTTATGGGATTCCTGATCTTTTAGTTAGAAGTGATTGGTTAAATAAACTAGTAACTATCAAACCGCTCAGTAAAACCGAATATAGACTGTCAGCAACTAGGTTAACCGATCCATTAAATTTGGGTAAAAGTCCGAAATATCATTATCGGGTGGTCGATGTTAAATTTACCACCCTAAGTCTTCGAAGTGACGGAGTTCATCTTCTTAATTCACGCTCTTTTCCAGCCTATAAATCTCAATTATGGATATATAACGAAGCTTTAGCCAGAATGCAAGGATACAAACCAAGTGAAGTCTATCTTCTAGGCAGAAGATGGAGATTTACATCAAGAGGAGAAACATTCATAGGAACTTCTTGTTTTGATCGGTTAGGAGTCATCAATTATATCACTGTAGATAGCGACTACCCCAGTAGAACTCTAAAAGCTATACAATGGGTTAAGGATGTCAATAAAGAAGAATCTCGTAATTGGAACGTATTAAAAGTTCCTCTCGAGAGACCAGAGTTGTATCCTAATATGTCTAATTCTCATGATTATCCGTGGCATTCGGTAAAGAAGAAAATGGCCGACGAGATAGGAGAAATTACAACTTTGTGGATGGTGGGAGTTAAAAACCGTAAGAGAGCACATGATTCTGATGTATATAAATGGACAGACCCAAGGTGCACAACTGAAGTATTAGGAGTTAATGGAGAGTACACTAGTCGTATTCTTAAAAAGATGATTGATATCAATCGCCCAAGAAAGAAGAGAAGAGTCAGAAAAATAAGACCCAGCCGAATCAAAAACAACTTTCAGAGCTGGAAAAACCCGCAAAAAGTAGAATTCTATGTAGATTTTGAAACGGTGAACGATATTCTTACCGATTTCTCCGATATGCCAGCTGTCAAAACTACATCGCTAATTTTTATGATCGGTGTTGGCCATATCAATCCTCTATCAGGTAAATGGTCGTATTGTAACTTTGTTGTTGACTCCTTAACTTTGAAAGAAGAAGGAAGAATCTGCTCTGAATTCTCTAAATACATCCGAAGAGAAGCAAGAATATACGGAGTCGATCAACCAGACTGTATTCATTGGGCCCCAGCAGAAAATCGTTTTTGGAACGGTGCTATTAGCCGTCATAGTGAGTCTGACGATTGGTGCTCGTGGCAGTGGGATTGGTTAGACTTAATGCAAGTATTCAAACAAGAACCGATTGTCATTGAAGGATGTATGGGATTTGGATTGAAAAAAGTAGCCAAAGCTATGTATAACCACAAATTTATCAAAACAACATGGAATTCAGAAAGCTCTTGTTTAGATGGTAGATCTGCAATGATAGGAGCTTGGAAAGCTCATAAAGAAGCCAAAGCCAGAGGGACGACTATGAGACAGATGCCAGAGATGGGAGAAATAGCTAAATATAACGAAGTTGACATTAAAGTGATGCAAGAGATAACTCAATATTTGAGAAAATATCACACATAATTAATTTCGTGACTTAAGTCACGAAATAGTTAATTCAAAAGAGTCATTTTACCATTCTGCCAAAGTTCAATATCTCCCGCAGGAAAGTAATACACTTCCTTAATTTTAAAGGGATTGACAAGCATCGAAAAAACAGGAGTAGTTTCTGGTAGATTATAAAGATACCACGTTCCAAACATACCTTTCTTTCGAAAAGCTTTCAACTTAGTTACATTTTCAACCCCATCAAAACCAGCAGGTTTAATCCTAAGTTTATCTGGTTCATTTTTCAATTGTTCAAGAACGCCAACAATCTCATCTTCGAGAATAAATCCTCCCATTTCACAATTACCAGTGTAGCTAAGATCAGGATCATAATGATATATCCATACATTTTCTCGCTTTTCAAAAGACACACCGTATGGTGTTTTCCATTGACGGCCATTCTCTGTGCTTTCTGATTTTGCCAGCTTATCCAGAATTTCAACTAAATCAGGCGAATCCATTTCTTTTATTTGAGAGTTCTAAGTTTGTTTCGTTTTTATTCATCTTCCTCTCGCACCGGGCATCTTGATTGGAATTTTATTAGGAATACCATCCCATGGCTCCCCTTCAGAATTATACTGAAGCCCTTTAAATCCTCTTTCGAGATATGAAGCTAAATACCCATCAGATAGTCCGGGAAGAAGAATTGGAAGTTCTTCCATCCCTCTTTTCTTTCTGTACTTATTAACCATTTTTCTTATTCTAACGACCTGTTTTATGTCTTTTGAGATACCAATAAATACGTCAACCTCTGAATATTTCTTAAGCTTGTCTATCAATAACTTGGGCAGTGGTATATCATTTAAAATTAAACTCACTGTTAATAGTACCCAATCCTCCATTACTTGCTCGTGAGTAGGAGCTATAACAGACAGACCAAAATCTGCAAGATAAACGGAGTTCCCCTTATAGAGAAAGTTATCAAATTTAAGATCCTGATGGGCGAAAAATTGCCCGTGAAGAATTGTCACTTCATTAATAATATCTAAAACCTGCTTCTTGGTAATCCATCCTCTGGATAAAATTGATCCGCCCATCCTTTCCATGACAATAACTTCGGATTCTCCTGTTTTACAGCTCCAAAATAACTCTGGCATAATCTTAGGGATATCACCCCGATTAGTAGCTATCTGAATTTTAAGCATCACGTACGGTTCCTGATCTCCTTTTTGTATTTTGGCTACATATTTATCGCACTTCTTTCCATATTCACATGCCTCAACTACCGAGCCATATACCCCTTTCCCGACAATTTTGCCTTCTTTGAGAGGTTTAAGACAATCTTCAACAGTTTTTCCTGTAGTCACAAATTCTTCCTCTTCATCTGAAGAAGAATTTTCAGAAGAATCTTTTTCTTCTATTACTTCGTAATCCATTAATTAACACTCTTTTTATTCTTTGAAGCTCTTTTACAAATTTTAAAAGTTACCACCCTTTCCATAACACATTCTTTTTTATTAAATATATCTATTTTCGCCTTGTACATTCCCGATTCTGCGATGTGCCATCCTGACTTGTGGATACAATACTCTGAAACGGAAGGACATATATGCTCTCCCCGCTGTTGCCATTTATTATTTCTTTTCACCCATATACGATCTCTTACTAAAAGATCTTCTCGGTAACCATGTTTAACTTCTATTATTATAGATTTTCCTGCTACAAGCCATCCCAGCCACTCTCCGCCCTCTTTAAAGATCATCTTCCTATCAGGTTTTTGATTATTTCGATAAGTCCATCTTCTAAGATCAATTTGTAGTGTTAATTTACATTCTCGGTCATTTATACTTCCCATGTTTGAATTACATATCTTTTTTAATACATATTTTCAATTTTTACTCAAACCATAAACTAATTTCTCGTTGGGCGCTTTCCACCGAATCCGAACAATGAACTAAATTATTTGGCATTGAACAAGCATGATCTCCCCTGATGGTTCCTTTTGAAGCCTCCCAAGGGACTGTAGCTCCTACAATATTACGTGCTACCTGAATATTTCCTTCCCATATCATTGCGACAACAGCACCCGAGCAAGTAAACTTTATTAGCTTGTCAAAAAAAGCCTTTCCACCGTGCTCTTTGTAATGAGCTTTAGCTCTATTCTCTGTTGGAAGAGTCATTTTCATATTATGAAGGGTAAAACCTTTCTTTTCGAATCGAGAGACAATCTCCCCCACCAACCCCCGTTTAACTCCATCAGGTTTTATCATCACAAAAAACATAATAGACGTCATTTCTCTTTTCATCGTTATCCTTTAAAGCTGTCTGTTTCACATAAAAAGAGGATGGCTGATGAAAAAAATTCTCACTATAACTTTAGAAAAAGAATTTCCCTAGAAAAGAGACGAAGAAAATATATAAAAACTGAAGAGTACCCCAGTAAAAAGAAGAAAACTGAGTCCTCAGAAGAGTCTTCCGACTACTCATCTGAAGACTCTTCTGAGGACTCATCAGGGTATGATCCGTCTTCAGACGAACCAATACCCGAAAAATCTATAGTCATAGACTCCTTGAAGGAAGACTCCAAAGAGTCTTCAAAGTTATCTTCGGAGTCATCTTCGGAGTCATCTTCGGGGTCTGAGGAGTCAAGTTCTGGTGGATATATCGCCTCTTTAGAGGATGACGAATACGACCCAAACGCTGAATATTTTAAGTTAGATCCGGCTCCGTTGGTCAGTATAATCCATAAAAGATTAGTTAAAAAGTTCCCCGGGCTTCCCCAAGAAGGACTTTATAAATCAATTACTAGCGCTTTAGAAAGGGCTCAAGAAGACATAGTTCAAGAATACTGTGGAGTAACTCCTAAGGATGAGCGTTGGAAAACTGATGTTAATGATGCTGACATAGAAAAGCTCGAACCACAGCTCAAAGCTATCAGGGATGAGATAGAAAAGGAAAAACCCACTCTGAAAAAGATTTTAGAAGCCAATATCATGTCTTCAGAGAAAAAGAGAGCTATTGAAATGTACGATATTCTAGGCAACACCGAGCCTTATACTCACCAATTCCAATATACAGAAAAAAGTATTAAGAATCTGTTAAGAAATGAGGTAGAAGATCCACAAAAGATCAAAGAGTATGAGGAAAAAGAGAGCAGACTCAAAAAGAATGTTGGAGATGTTATTTCGAGATTAAAAAAGAGAATTTTGGATCTTAACGCTACAGAGGAAGTTAAAACTAGAATTTATGAGCTTTTTCTACAGATGGAGGCTCTTCCAGAATCAGACCAAAAATCTTCTATGAGAGAGAAGATTATGTGGGCTGTTAGTCTTCCTCATCAAAATATCGTGTTACCCGAGATTCATTTGAAAGGGTGTAGTATTCAAGAGAAGGCTAACTACTGTCAAAAAGTATACACAACCTTAGACTCAAAATTATATGGGATGACAATTGTCAAAGAGAGACTAATCCAAATCCTACATAATCGTCTGATGAATCCTAAGACTAAGAGTATGTTAGCTCTTGAAGGGCCGCCAGGTGTGGGTAAATCGGCAATAGCGAAAGCCTTAGCTGATTCTACCGGTCTTCCATTTGAAAAGATATCTTTGGGAGGACTTGAAGATCCGGGAATGCTTACCGGCCAAGATAATTCTTGGGTGGGGTCAACTCCCAGCATTATCCTTCAAATATTGAAAAGAATGAAATGTTGCAATGGGATTATCTTATTTGACGAGCTAGATAAACTATCCAACAGCCCTAAAGGTAGATCTGTTCAACATGTTCTCCTTCATATTACCGACTACATCCAAAACAAGGAGTTTCAAGATTCATATCTCTACGAATTTCCTCATGATCTATCCCAAATATGGTTTATGTTTGCTATGAATGAAAGTAAATGTCTTGACTCAGCTCTTCGAGATCGTTTGGATATCATCAAATTGGAAAAGTATCATCAGAAGGATGTAGCTATTATTATCCAGCGTCACGTCCTTCCTGCTGTTGTTAAAGATATTGGGCTTTCTGAAGGATCGATAACCATTAGCGATCAGGCCTGTAATACTTTATCAAGTATATTAGCACCCCAAATGAAAAATTCTGGTCTTCGAGCAGCGGAAAAAGAGCTTCATCGAATGGTTTCAAGAATAAGTTTTTTCAATACCAATAGTCACTCGGAAAACAAAATTAAATTGAGCTATAATCTCCCAGAATTTGAGGGATTTCCTCACAAGATTACGAGCCAAGAAATCTCAAATCTATATCAAAATCCCGGTGTTAATTTGGACTATCTTCGGATGTATGGGTAATTCTTTGGCCGAACCAAAGAAAATTTACTGTATCCACGGGTGGTTCATCATCTGGTCTATAGTAATCCTGTTGCTAGGTTTGAAAGCCAAAAGACCTTCCAAAAGATTTTTTAAGCTATTGGAAAACCAATCAGGATATTTCTCCCGTCGTCCTGTCATTATCTTGATTTTAATTTGAAAGTCGCTCTCTGAGCCGTCTGAACATGGATATCCCCCAGTTAGCATAACAAATAAAATGCAGCCGATAGCCCACATATCGACTTTCGATCCAAATCCTTTTCGATTGAGGATTTCGGGAGCAACCGTGTATGGTGACCCGCATGGATCATTAAATGGCTCTTCTGATATTTTTTTAGAAAACCCTAGATCACAGAGTTGGATGCTTGTTCCATCTATCAAAATATTTTCAAGCTTGATATCTCGGTGAGAAACTCCTCCAAAATGAAGGATTCTAACCGCTCTTCCTACCTGTGTAATTACTTTTTTTGCAATAGCTTCTGTCATCGCACCATGTTTATTAATATAGCTATGCAAATCACTCTTCATCAACCCAAATATCAAATAATAACATTCAAAATCTTGGTACGCTCCGTAGAAATCGACAATATTAGGATGATGAGTAAACAATCTAAGACTAACAATTTCTTGTTCCAATGCTCCCTTCTCAATGATGTCTCCACTCTTAAGAACCACCTTAATCGCCACACGAATTCTATGTTTTATATTCCACCCAGAATAAATAGTAGAATACTCTCCAGTTTGTAGAACATCGTTGAGATTAAATTTAAAGGCTTTGATGATCTTCTGTTTAGAGTTTACTATTGGAGTAATCTCTTCAAGTTCGCTCAAAATTGGATACATCATTTTTTGTCTTTTCATCAAATTTATTAGAGTTAATCTAATAAATTTTTAAACTAAAGTTTTACGTAAATTTTAAACTTGGTCTTCCTACAGCTGGTCTTCCTACAGTTGGTCTTCTTAAAATGGCCGGGGCTGATCTTCTTAAACTTACCGTTGCTGCTTTTACCGGACAGGCTCCAGATACAGTCATAGGTTTACAAGATGATGATTTGCCCCCTAATTCCGTAAGTGTATTACTGAACCGCCCCAAGTATTCGGACGCTCTATCCACATGAGCTAAAGTGGCTTGGGAAACAATACATGCGGGACAGTGCTTAGGTTTACTACGGCTTACCAGCATAATGACAATTATTACTAATAAAGTAATCCCGATCAATATAGCTATAACAGATATAATCATCCATATCTTAGCTTTCTTTTTTTCCTCTTCGATATCTTGCATCTTACATACTCCTATTAAAAAAAGCTTGGGAAAATTACTTTTTGGTGGGTATCTTTTTCAAATACCAGTCTATTCTGAAATACCTGACATGACGGGGAATAAAGAACACTTTCTCAAATATCCATACGAACCAATCTTCTAGGCTTTTTCTTGGAGGGTATCCGAATGGTGTATCTTCTGGGAAAAGAAGGGGTTTCTTCTCGTCCATCTTATTATATCGAAAATAAAATCACATCTAATATAAATGGCTCAGAATAACATCTGGGTAATTTTAATAGTAGTTTTAGGTGCACTATGGCTTTGTTATTCTCGGTCTGAAGGATTCGATAAAGAGGATTGCTATCGTCCGTTGTGTAGTGATGATGGAGGGTATTCATGTAAACCGGGCTATACAATAAGAGGTGTTCGGACTGATAGATGTTATGGTCCCGGTGGATGTAACTATGGTAACAAACGTAATGTCGACTGTAAGTGTTGCAAAGGAGACGCTCGCGTTTGTCCCCGTGGAGAAAAACTTGTTTGCAATGATACATCGTGTAAATGTGTGAAGTGGGATTGTTATGAATCTCAGTGTTCAGATGGGCAGGCAATTCCATGTAAAAAAGGATATAAAATTTCAGGGAATACCCCCGGCGGATACTGTGGTCCCACATGTGCTTGGGCAGGAAAATACGCGTCTGGTTGTAACTGTTGTAAGGAATAATTTCTTTTGTTATTCAAAAGAAAGAATTATGTTAGAGTGGACGTCATGTGGTTACTGTAATCATTGTCGCGAATATATGGAGTTATTTCAAATGTGATCAGACTCTGTTGGGCTGGATTCGGAGGGTCTGGTTCAAGTGCATCTGTATTAGGGAGAACGTCACCGCTTCTGGTGGTAAATTCAATGGCCACGGTATCATCTCTCTTAAATCTTATTGTCTGTTCCATGGTACATTTATAGTGAATCCAAGCAGGTTCATCTCCTTGAGTGGGATCAGTTTGAATTCTATCTGGAGTACATATAAAAAGAGCTTGGGAATGCACTCCGTTGATAGCTTGGATAAGATTGATGTCCTTATAAGTATGACAGTTAAATTTAACATATACACGAGGAAGAGCAGCTAGGTCTTCACTATAAGGAAGAGTCATTAATCTGATATTAATTGTTGTTACAAACTCAAGAGGTTTGGTATTTGGACCTTGAGGAAATGCTCTTACTGTTCTTGCTGATCTATTCCATGATTTAATTTGTTGAGGACTAAGCTCATAACTGTTTGGATTTGGGTAGTTTTCCCGATCACGAAAAATGCTGTCTAAATCTATGAAAGTCGCCATTACTAGTGGCCAATAATTCTTTAGTATAAAAACGAAATAAAACAATTACTGTAAAGTTAAAATTTCAAAGATGGAAGAAATATGTGGGAAGATGACCGCTAGAGGAAAGAGATGTGTAACTCCAAAATCAAAATGTTCATATCACCAAGTATTAAGAAGAAAGTTTTACCCTCCTGTCTTACACGTAAACTTTCTCACAAGAACAATTTGTGGAGTAAAAACCACAGGCCATTCACAAGGAGGAATGCCATGTCAGAAATCTCTTAAAAATGACGAAGAATTCTGTGTTTATCATGCTGGAATCTTATTTGATAGTAAAAGTGTATCTGTAGCTTATACCTTAGCCAGTATGGGGATGATATAAGTTTGCCTTAATTACATTTACTTTGTAAATGTAATATTAATTTCCCGGTAAGATATCGAATATCCATTTCTTATCCTTGAAGAGACTCATTACCAAAGGGAATGTTCCCTCCGGGATACACTTGTATATTTGGCACGAGACCCAAATCCAAGGCAACCAGCTCCATGCAGCAAATAAAAGAGGATATACCATCCAAACGATAAAAGCGATCGGAACACCTTTGAAGAAAACATCCGGATGGTTTTCAATGTACTGGCGGATGAACTCTTGAGATTTACTAAAAAGTGTCGCTATTTCTGTTTCGCTGATGTCAGTCATCCTATATTATACAGTTATTTTAAGTTCCAGCCATATTCATCATTTTTTCCTTTGTTGACATACCCTCTGGCTCATCTTCCATAATAATTTTATACCCCCACCATTTATAATCCTTAAATCCATATATTTGTTTTTCATTCTTGATTATTCCGCTCATTCTCTTAATCAGTTTATTTCTCATTTCATTCCTTCCAACTACACTTCTTCTATATGACGGATAATTGATCTTATTCCACTCTTTAAATTCATCATACATAGCTACCAATCGAATAAATTTTCCTTTGGCCACCTTCTTGTCGTCAATCTTCTTGATTTTCTCAGAGATAAATTGCTGATATATATCATTGGAAGTTTTGTAATTATCGGTTGAAGCAAGTACTTCCTTAGGTTCACGAAGTCCTTGATCTTTATAAACTCCTATATAGCGTTGAAAAAGTTTCCACAGTAACACGGGAGCTAAAAAGGGTAGCTTTTCTTCGAAACATGGGTCAGCCATAAATCTTTTCTGTTTTACCTGCTCTTCGAGAGTTTTTGGAACCGTATGGTCTTCATCAATGTCAATATCCTGTGGTTTAATGAAGTTGGATTCATAATCGAGAACCCGAATACGACTCCAAGTGGCTCTATCATTTCCAGGAATCTTTGGAGGGTCATTACATTGTAATATCAAAGTGAATTGTGGTGTAATCTCTGCCCCTTTTTCAAAGAGAGTCCTGACATAGAAAGAATCATTACCAGTTAACTCTTTGAGAACACCTACATTAAGTTCGTCGACAGCATTACCTATCTCTTGACAGAACATAATTCGTTTTCCTCTTATTCGAGCTAATTCTGGACGAGCCTGCCCTGAACTGTTTCCTCTTCCTCGAATTAAAAGTTCACGAGGAAATTTCCCAGCATAATCTCCAAAAACAAGCTCTATAAATTTAACAGTTATTGACTTGCCATTGTCTCCGTCTCCTGTTTTAACTAGAAATCTCTTATGAACATTTCCACCCCTTAAGCATGAGCATATGAAATCTTGGAAATAATTTCTCAAATTAATGTTAGGAAATGTTTTCAAAAGGTATTCATCAAGTTCTTTATCCTCTGGGCCACCGGGTGCATACTCTTGGTAATAGAGACCAGTACTAAAACTGATATAGTCTCCGGGTTCGCCGGGTCTAAATATCCCATTTCGTAAATCTAAAACGCCGTTTTCACATCCCACCAATTCTCGATCCTCGTCCATTTTCTTGAGAAACTCTCCGTCAAACATCTTGAGTTTGCACTGTTTAATAACCTTGCTTTGATATGCGTCAGTTTTGAGTAACCACATAATCTCCACACATCGTTTAATGTACACGGAATATTTTTCATCTCCTGTTGATCGATACTGCATCGACAACTCCTGTAATAGTTCACCGAATTCATCGGCGATCTCTTCAGGAAGAAGGAGCCGAAGAGATATTTCGCCGGGTATCTCTTTCCACCGATGATCTTGAAATTCATACCAGACATCTTTACGACCAATAATATCAACTTTAAATCTGTTTCTATATTTCGCGCACACTACTGCTGCCACATCATATTCTGCAGGTTTCTTAGGTCTTAGACATGCTAATAATAATTTTTTCAAACCATACTGCATATTCTTTCTGTATTCATCAGGACTATCATTCCTAGCCCACCACAACAAAGTTCCCATTCCCATATTGCGTAGTTTCATTCTTGACCATTCATCCTCACATTCTCCATCTACAAACTTGTCAGACCTCTTAGAAAATTGAATCCATAATTTGAGAGCCTCTTCATGCCCTTGGCCGATGTTAAACAAAGCCCATCCTACTCTAATCCATTCGTTATAATCATTAGCTCTATCTACAGATATAAGCTCAATTAAATCGTTATCTTTAATAAACTTAATATCCTTAAGGAGCTCCTCCTCTTTCTTAGTGCGAATTATATGAGGTTTCCTTCTTTTATTGTAGGCTTTGATACCCTCGATAACTCGATCTTGAAGTTCAGTACGTTGTATAAATCCTCTAACAGATAAGAAAGTCGGGAGATAATTCTCAACTCTCGCTGATCTTCCATGCATCTCTTCTTCAAATAATTTACTTAGAGAGATTTCGCTAAGATGATGATTATAGATAATGCCCAACCTCTCATTTTTGGAATACAAGTACGGAGTAGATGTGTCTCCCTTGTAATTCATCGAACCATATAACATCCACTGTTTTTTAGCGATACCAGTATCGATTATACTATCTAGTTTGGTGATAAAATTACATCCTTTCCAAACACCTTCGTTGGTCATCCTTTTGGTTACTTGATTGCGAAGATATACATCCTGCGTCCAAGCGTCACATATGAAGTGAGGAAAATGGAGATGAAATCCATCTTTAATAATACCATTCTCAATACGAGGACATTCTTTCTCTAATACCATACACCACAACATCTTCTGCTCAAATACCTCAGGATCAATAATTTTGGTAATTTCTTCCTGATAAACGCGAATCAATCCTTGTAAAGTAGAATCACTATATTGTCTTTCTACCCCACAGTCTAACGACGCCTTAAAGTCTGCATCAACACGGAGAGGCCCGTATTTCTCTGGTCTCTCCGTTAAAGTTATATGTATCCCATCTTGAACTAATTTTTGATATAGTTCTTCAAATTCTTCTCTGTCATCCACTCCGATATAATATCTTCCCGGGTACCAAAAGGCGTATTGATTAGCCTTGCTAGTGTGAGTAAAAGCCTCACCTTCCTTAACCTTTCTAGGTTCCAAGAAGTCTAAGAAAACGCGAACTCGTGTCTCCATGCTTGAAACACAATAGAATAATCTTCTCAAATTTCTAAGTTAATAACCAGACCACCTGAAAAGACCTGATTTAACAATAAACAAAAAGTCTTTTTGACTCAGAATTGAAAAAAAACTCCCTCGATTCAACCAGAGTTCCATTTTTTTACGACCACTCACATTTTCAAAGATCATCGAGACATGTAAAAAGTCAACCTGATATGGAGACATTTAGTTTCTCCAGTCTGTGAGATACTAGTTCTAAAACTAAAATCCATAAAGAATATTACCTTGAAAAATATTAATGGCAACCACTGGCGACTCGAGAGATTATAATCTTCTTTGGATAAGAGAATCAGCCGACAATCGTGATGACCTAAGGTTCACCGCGGAGAAAATTGCACAAACATGGTTTGGATTTCCTCGTGACCCTACCAGACCAATAGCTCATTCTTTAAATATGGATCTTGATTCATTTCCGTTTCCTATCCCAGTTCTGCCTGTAAAGTCTAGTAGAAAGAGAAGAAATCGGGGATACGCTAATCTTTCTAACTATAATTACCTTCCATAAATCTTTCTTAACTTAAAGTTAAGAAAATGGTTAGTAAAATGTTTGGAGCATCTCTTCACGATGAGATAAAACATCGCTGTCAAGCTTATGGTCACTGTCAAAAAATAGCTATTGCTCGGTGTGATAAATGCGATGCGTGGTGTTGTTTCTCTTGTGGACGACACCTAATTTCAGAGGCTGGTAAGAGTGAATGGATTTGCATTCACTGTGATCCCATTTATTTTTTCTAGGCTTTCATTTTTCATCTTTCAGATTACCTCGGTTAAAATTAATGGGAGCTGGAGTGTGGATATTTAGTATAATTATAGCTCTAGTCTTCTTGGTAGCTATTGGCGCCTTTGCATGGTTTTACCTATCTAGAAAAACCACGAAATGCACAAAAACTTCAGGTTGTACACAAGGAGAATTTTGCGACGATGGAAAATGTATCCCTTATGGAAAGTGTTCTAAATCATTTGACTGTATCGGAGACCAAGTTTGCTCTGGTGGAGAGTGTGTTCAATGTGGAACATCAAAAGACTGTACAAAATTTCCAGGAAAACCAGTCTGCTTTGATAATCAATGTGTAGGATGTGATAAGGATTCCGACTGTAAGTCTGGAGTTTGTAATATATCCACTAAAGAATGTATCGCATGTACAGCTGATTCCCAATGCCCGGGAGGCAAATGTCTTCATGGATCAACACCTGCACTGAATCGTTGCGTTCAATGCATTAAAACGTCGGATTGTCCTACAGGTAAAAAATGTGTTGGTAATATATGTTTATCTAGCAAAGCATATTTTCAAAAACTTATTCCACCCCCATCAATGCCACCGATGGCATATCTTGGACCCTACCTGAAACGCCTGAAGACTCCTGTTGGAGATCCATTTGCACCTTATAACGAATATCAGAGTTCTTGGTAAAAATTATCTTGATCGATATCAATATGAAGTTTAACCCAATTGTAAAACTCACCCCAGAGGTGGAAGCCGGTTCCTTCATTCTTTATTTAATTCGCATTGACGAAGAAGTCGTTGGATATACAGGATCAGAAGATCGAGCTAAAGCTATTGTCGACTCATTTGCAGCCCATGAAGCAGAAAAAATGTCTAATGAATGGACTAAAGTTGTAAGAGAAGACATTGAAGGTGGGAAAAAGGTTATTTTGTCCTCACAGGCTTTGGGTAGACTTTATAATAGTAATATCCTCCCAAGTATGAAAATCGATCTTATTGCCATCCCTAGTCTGACCATATCAAAAGGAAGACATTCTATTGACATACCTATAGATTTACCAATTCCAATTACTACTCCGGAGGATATCCCAGAGGGTACCCCAATACCTCCACCACGCCCTACACCTGATGTGATAAAAAGGATAATGAAAAAACGTGCTAAAGCTACTGCTACCCCACAAGATGATCCCTCTGACGAAGACTCGTCTGAAGACTCCTCCGAAGATTCTTCCGATTCCGACGACTCTAATGACGACTCCGATGATGACGAGTATGACTACAATGATGAATACATCTACGAGGAAGAATATTAATTTTTCATTTGATATCAAATGAAATTAGAAGTCGTTCATTCCGTAATTTTTCTCCCAATTATAGTCTACTTGACCCTGTGAAAGAGTGGAAAATGGTCCTTGGTGAACAGGTCCATAAAATCTTACAGGAGCCATATCTTTTGGTTGGGGATCAGTACCACACCATGCACTGGTGAGATATCTTCCCGGCCAATGTCCAGACCCATACCCATAAGGAGCGCGAGCATATCCAAAATGAGAGAAGTGATCGGGGTGTTTTTCCCTTTCTACTCCTATAATATAATTAAGTTCTGTATCTCTTGGTCGGAAGCAGGTGAAGTATGCCTGTTGTCTAGCATTTCCACTGTACAGATGTCTGGGGAATATCACTGTTTTGTTTCCATCAAAGGTATTTTGATTAAGGTAGGCGATTTGATCGTCCTTTTCGTATTGCACATAACCCTTATTCTCAGAGCCCATCTTAGTTATAGTAGTCTTATTTGTTAAATTTTTAGTCAAAATTTTTCTTAACTTTTAAAGTTAAGAAAATTACATTTTTCTACTAGGATGCAAGTTCTTTGTCTATCCCCAACAGAATAGCTGCTAGGCAGTACCCATGTCCAAATATATGTTTTGAGTCAGCCAGCATAATTTCAAGATTCGCATAGTTGGCCACCATTGTATTTTGCTCTATAAAGTTTGAATCTACCTTGTATGTCTCTTGGTAATAGGAAAGCGACTCTTGGTGGGGGCCATCTACTTCGATAATTAGAAGATTTTCACCTCTCTTAAGTCTATGTTGGAGCTCTGTAAATTGTCCCTGTCTGTGGACTAACTTGGCATATTTAGGTAAGTAAATCTCTTTTCGAGCTTCAATGTAGCTAAGTCGAGGTCCTCCTTTTTCCTTGAGAGAATACAAACAATTTTTAGCATGAGCTTTTCCCACTGGGTAATGAACTGGATACGCACACTTTAAACCCTTCTCCCTCCACTTCCAATACGCAGGAAGGGGATTACCTTTTGCATCGGTATGAACTTCTTCAGGATGGTCCCAAACAACAATGTCAGGTTGATAACGAGAGTAAGTCTGTCGAGATTTGGGAACAGTGGCATACACTTTAGAGAACTGATATAGGTTCTCCATAATTTCTCGCCCATCAGAGTTTTTAAGAACATAAGGCCCAAGAGAACCATATTTAGAACTTTTAGTCATTACCACTATCGGAGTATACCCCTCAAATGCGGGGTGTGTGGTGCTACCTTTACCATAAAGTATCTTTCCTACCCTAATTTTACCTATTCCTCTAGGTTCAGGAGGATCAACAGCCTCTCCCGTATCAAAACATAGAATAGACTTAATTTCGAGCATTCCTTCCTTTTCACAAAGTTCTTTTTCGAACTCCAGAGCTTCTTCGTCGGCCTCTATTAGAGACGGCCACAGTTCAGAGATAAAAAGTCCTTTTAAATTTCTTACTCGACTTAATGCTACATAAGCTTGGCCTTTCGCGAACACCCTTAAATCGCAAATAGCATAGTCAAGTGTGGAACCCTGACCTTTATGGATTGTGAATGCCCATGCTAATATTAAAGGGAACTGGCTCCTCGAAGAGAATCCATCTTTGTCTTCTACGGTCCACACATGTCTTATCAGTCGAAGAGATTTGCCGTTGAGAAATTTAGTACAGATAACTGGCTCTGGGCCATCCATAGAAATTCCCGTTACCACTCCCCTTGTTCCATTGACTAAACCAGATTGAACATCTAAGTTAGCTTTGAGCATCACCTGTGCACCCACCCGAATTGCGAGACATTTTGGAATCATGTCATCCAATAGGTTAATGTATGGATCTCTTCGAGTTCCTTTGGTGAATGCTGTAAACTCATCAATAGCTGTGAACTCTTTGAGATCACTCGGAAGTTTAGCTAACTCTTTATCGTTGTATGCCTGCACATCAATTCTTCTTGGAAAAAGAATTGTAGGTCTTATTGCTACAGAACTTTTAATTTTGCTTAGTATCTCTTGGAGATGGTCATAAGCATCTACTCTCTTTCTTAAGAGAGCAATGTCTTTATCTGTCTGCTCTCCCTTTCTGATTCGTAAGAGAAGTTCAAAATAACGAGTATCGTCATACCTCTTGGGTTCTGAAAATATAAAAGGAATTAAGTTCATTCTTTTCCATGCGTCAGCACAGAACCCCCACTCATCTTTGACTGGAGGAAGTTGGAGAAAATCTCCACTAAAAATAAGTTGAAGTCCCCCAAACGGTTTAGGATTTTTCTGCCTGATTCCCTGTCTGACTCTACGACCAATATAATCCAGTTTTTCTAAGAGTGATTTCCCAAACATCGATATTTCATCGATAATAAGGACATCAGTCTCCCTCCATCGGTCCCGATATGCTTTCTTTTGGTACACTTTCGTATATAATTTTTCCTTTGATAGGCGCCCTAATCCTATCCCTGACCACGAATGAAGAGTTCGGGCCATAATAAGTTTCTCTGGAACATTAAGATTAAGAGCGGCTACTCCAGTAGTGGCCGTACATGCTACTATTTTTCCTTGCTCCATTAGATAAGAAGCTATTAGACGTAGTGAAAATGTTTTTCCTGTACCGCCAGGTCCGTGTAGAATAACGTTTTCTCCCGCATCTAGAGCTAATAAAACCAATTTAAGTTTGTTATCAGCTTGACTGAATATCTCTAAAGACATATTTACTCACTTTGATGTTTAACTTGGAAAAGCCTTCATTTTTTCTAGAGTTTCATTTTATTTTTCAAATGAAACTATCTTCTTGGATCGTACTTATTTCTTAAATTGTACCAAGCCGTTGTATAACTCTCCGGTGTAGGATATCCATACGGATATTCATCATAATAACTTTCTTGTTCATAAACATCAAGGTAATTCATACCTGTTCGACCGCAGCGATAAGGCATGAAATTCTCTCGGCGTTTAAAACAGAAAAACCAGACTGCCAACAGTATAATAACCAGCAAAACAATTCCTTGGGAGTGCATCATTAACTTTAGATTTTAGAAAAATTGTCTATTTCTTCAAAGCAAAGTAAAGCACAATAGCAAAAATTATTAGGAAGAGAACCGTTCCTCCTATGACGACCCCCATTACAATCCAATCCCTGTCTGAAGATTTTGTCTTGGCAGAAGTACAGGATTTAACGCATTCCGCTTCAGTGGAAAGATACCCCCCCTCAGGGCAGGTATTAGAATCTACTATCCCAAATTTACATGTACATGTACTGCTATCGGTTATATGCCAGCAGCTAGCTCCCTTGGAAGGGGTGCTACACGCTTGTTTGCATATTTCTGGTGTTGAGTATGAATTTGGGGTACTCGAACAGGGGGCCTGTGCTGGGGTAGGAACGCAGGTACCATTTGGTGGAGTTCCTACGCAGTTATAACATGTTCTTGAATCTCGAAACATTTAATATACAGACAATTTTATTTTTGTTCTTTTCAAGATGAATAGGGAGAGAGATTTAGAGTTTTACAGTGAATTAGTGATCGTGACGATTGTTTCTTTTGTAGCAGCCAAAGCATGGTTTGAGTGGTTTGGAAAATTTATTGCTAGGTATGTAGGGACATCTCTTACCATTGACTTTCTCTCCGCTCTAATATTAACTGGAGCAGCCATTTTTGTCCTTCACCTCCTATTCTCGCGTAAAATGACAAAAAAAGACATGACTTTACCTCACGGTCTAATTTATCCAGAAGAGGATCGTGAAGATATCTAAAGTAAGGACTCTTAAAAGTCAATGGATACAGATTACTATAATAAGCCTATCGCGGTGGTTGATGCATCATCAATGTTTAGAAAACTCATCGCTAAGAATATGAGGCCTTATACCGTCAAAGTGATAAAACTCAATAACAAAATGGTTGACAATTGGGAGAAGGTTATTCTGCGACCGATGGCAACCAAAGGAAAAGTTCCTGCTGGAAATGTATGGTCTTCGTGGAAGCTTTATTATGAAGGTAAAGGCCTTCATGAATATGCTAAGATTCGAGAACAATGTCCCCGAGCAAATAAGAAACAGCTCAAATTTTGGATCGATTTTTTCGAAGAGCTAACAATTGACGAGCTGCATGCTTACGGTGTGGGGGTTATTAGTTTTGGATGGAGTGTTATAGAGAATGAAATCCGATTTTGGAGTGCTGATGAGAAATGGGACAAAGTCTTTCAATATTCCGATAATCCTCAAGAATGGGAAAAACTATCCTTCGAAAATAAAGACCTCATTGGCGGAAAAGTTCTTCCGTTTTGGGATGAAAGGATTCGTTCTGATATCACTGAGAAAGTAGGTTCAATTCTTGGTCTTCAGGTAACCCCGGAATACTTTCGACAGAGAATCACCCCAAATATGAAACCATACACTAAAGAGGTGACAAGACTCAATAATAGTATGATTGATGTATGGGAACTACTTACCGGAGGTAAAACTACTAAACGCCTAAGTATTTCTCGAATCGACGATTGGATGTTATGGGATCTTTGGTACGAAGGTAAAGGAATTCAAAGATATGTTGAAATTAGAGATATGATCCCTCGTCCGAGTAAAGAACAGTTAAAATTTTGGATACGCCTATTAGATGAATCTACAATTGAAGAGCTTCATTCTTATGGAATGGGAATTGTGTCGTTCGCTCAAAAACTTATCCAATCTGAGATAAGAATGCACATTGCCTCCCAAAAATGGGTGAAGATTTTTCGACATGGAGGTGGGATTAAAGGTTGGGCTAAATTAGCAGGTGAAAATCAAGACCTGATTAAGGGGAAATACCTTCCTTTTTGGAATGAAGAGATTCTTAAAAATGTATCAGAAAAAGTAGGGACTATTCTCGCATTACCTATTATTGCCAGTAATTAGTACTGTTTCACCTGTTTCACAGTACTTTAGCTTAGCTAAAGTATCAAAATTTTTTCTATCTTTGTATTAAATGGGAGACAATTCGATTAGATGTCCTTCAGCAATTACATCTAATTGTGCTGAAGGAGTTTACTATGACGACCATCTTACAGATTTAGGTACTAATAATGTTCAAGGGGCTATCCAAACTTTAGCTGCCGGGGGTTTTGGATCTCAGGGAGCACAAGGAGCCCAAGGTGATACTGGAGCACAAGGAGCTTCTGGTGGAGCCCAAGGACCCCAAGGTGACATGGGATTACAAGGACCACAAGGTTTCACTGGGGCTCAAGGAGCACAAGGAGCCCAAGGAAGTTTAGGAGGCCAAGGAGCTATAGGGCCTCAAGGTCCCGGTCCAGTAGGACCTCAAGGAGCTATAGGAGCTCAGGGTAGTACAGGAGCTCAAGGAGACATAGGAGCTCAGGGTAGTACAGGAGCTCAGGGTAGTACAGGAGCTCAGGGTAGTACAGGAGCTCAGGGAGATGTAGGAGCTCAGGGTAGTACAGGAGCTCAGGGTAGTACAGGAGCTCAGGGTAGTACAGGAGCTCAGGGAGATGTAGGAGCTCAGGGTAGTACAGGAGCTCAGGGTAGTACAGGAGCTCAAGGAGATGTAGGAGCTCAAGGTAACACTGGAGCTCAGGGTAACACAGGAGCTCAAGGAGACCAGGGTAACACAGGAGCTCAGGGTAACACAGGAGCTCAAGGAGCTGTTGGTGCTCAGGGTAGTACAGGAGCTCAAGGAGCAGTAGGACCCCAAGGAGATACAGGAGCTCAGGGAACAGGAGCTCAGGGACCCCAAGGAGATACAGGTGCCCAAGGAGACACTGGTGCGCAGGGATCAGCATTTTCACCTGTTCGCTTCAGTCTGCGATCGCTCACACCGGGTCAACCAATACCTACTGGTGTTTTTACTACAGTGACATATGCTGGTGTTCCAGCTTCTGCTCAAACAACTTTTGGTGCTAATAATATCGGAGCACATTTAACCTTTGGGACTGGGATTTTTACTGCTCCTTCAACAGGTGAATATTCTTTTGGTTCCTCCATTCAATTTAATAGTCTAAATATCCTTGGCGACCGGCGGGTACAGATCAGAGTCCAAGGTTCATATAACTCAAATATTGTCCAAGTTAATCAATCTGCTACCTCCTCAAGTTATGATGGTAGGTTAATAATTTCTGTTGATTCAATTCATTTAGTTGTTAATGATACTGTACGTATTCAAGTGTTCCAAAATGGTGCGGCTAGCATAAGTCTTATTGGGTTAGGAGGGCGATTTGGTGGTCATCGTGTGGCATAGTTCTTAAAGACAAATAATTTTTACTTCAGCTTAGCTGAAGTAATGCGAAGCACTCACAACCCACAAACCTGTGTTAACTCAAGAGCTAGCTTCTTACATATCTCTGGAGATATATCCATTGTCCCTTCAAACGCTTGATAACATACACTAGATAACGAAGTCGGAGCACAACACAACACTCTTATTTTGGAACCGTAGTGAGCATTTATAGAAAATTCAGAAAATTTCCACGACCATTCGCCCTTTTTACCCATCAGGAATGTTTTGAGCTCTATCAGTTTATCCTTGTTTTTCTCTACAAACATAGAAAAATTAAAAGAAGCACCTCCATTATAATATTTGATCTTCAAGATATCCTGAGGATCGCCATCATTGTTGTCTATATAAGTTGAGAAATATAACATAGTTACTTTTACAATTGTAAAAGTAATCAAATTCAATTTTATCTCAGTCTTAAAACGAGATGGAGAGTGCTCTCCTTCTGTACGTTGTAGTCAGCAAGAGTTCTATCGTCCTCTAACTGCTTTCCTGCGAATATTAAGCGCTGTTGTTCCGGTGGAATGCCCTCCTTGTCTTGAATCTTCTGTTTGACAGTTTCAATAGTGTCGCTGGATTCTACTTCTAAAGTAATTGTTTTACCAGTTAATGTTTTTATAAAGATCTGCATACGTTAATACCCCACACTATTTTTCCTACTCCTTTTTTGGCCAACATGGTCTGAGATCAATTGGATTATACAACTTTTTATTCTCAGGTTTCTGGTACCACTCTTTAAGTATTTTGCATAATTCAGTATCCCCCTTAGTCATCAGGTAATAAATTGTACGAAGTTCGCCCTCGGACCACCCCGACTTTGATTTTAATACGATTTTCCCTGTTTTATGGATTCCTACCCCACTTCTTATTTTCTTCTCTAGGTCACCTTTTGGTAGTGAATCAGGACTCCATTTTAAATCTAAAAGCCATCCAATTACATTGTGTTTCTCGTAAGTAAGACATTTTCTCCCCTTGGTTTTTTGTGCTGCAATTGTCTTTCCCACTGTTTGCTTAGTACGAATCATAAATTCTCCTTTATTGTTGTCGAGAGCATAGAATTCATGAGGTATATCATTCCAAATATCTTTGCTGATTTTAGCTCTCTTTCTCTTTTGTTTAGCAAACTCAGTAACATATTTCTTTTCTAAGGCTAAGTCTGCGAGGTATACCCATTTGCCAGATTTGTAGGTCTTTTTCTTTCCAGTTACTTGGACAAGCGGGCATAAAAAGTCAAAGCCAATTCCCATATCTCGGCAATCTTCGATATGATGGATTATATGCCCGTCAATTATATGGAAATAACAGTCAATATCTCTTTGGAGAGCATCTCTTATCTTTTTCTGATTATCAGTTGGATTTTTCAAGACAGCTCCCCATTCGAGAAGAGTCATTTTTGTTTGGTAGTTAAGAGTTCTATAGGCAGAGCTAGGATTATCCACAAATTCCTTTATTTTGATTTCCCCTGTTCCAAGTTGGTGTAACCGAATAATATCACTCAGACTAGTTCTTTTAGTCAATAAAGGATACTCTGTATACAAAGCAGTTTGATATGAATAACATGAATCGATTTTGGCGTCCAAAAAGTAAATATTACCTTTTTCTTTCAGGTATGAACCAAAACCATAACGATTAAGGATGACTTTTCTACTCGTGATTAGTTGATCTAATGCTTGGAGTAACAAATTGAAGTCACCCTGTTCTATATCTAAAAGATTCATTAAAGCTTTGAGAGGGAGGCTAAAATAAGAGTGAAAACATTCCTCTATTTCTTCCTTGAGTGCGTTTACATCTCCGGACGAATACATCAAATCAAAGTTACTTCTTTGTATTTCACTGTCTTCGATGTTGTATTGTAAAACACCATTTCTTTTGCCCGTCGAAGGAAATCCATCGCATTCATAGTTACACTCTCGGTAATCACATCTCTGAGAACCGAATACGTCAGTACTAAGAACATTTCTTTGATAGTTAAGAGGACAATCCCATGCTATTTCTTTTAAGAGACGGTATATCTGCGAATTTTCTATCTCTTTCTTCTGAGCTATTCTATATGCTCGAATATCCATTGTTCTTTTTTTGGAAAATGCTACATCTGCTGGAAAACCTTTTCCTTGGTGAACTCCCCCTTCCTCTGTTTTGACCGCTACATGACGATACACAGAGACTGCCCTTTCTTCTGAAGGAAGATCAGTATGAGAACCAACCCGAAATACACGTCCTAGAGCCTGTCGAGTTTCAGAAAGATTCCAATGGGGAGTAAGTATATGAACTTGTTGAATATTTCTAATACTAAGCCCTTCAGAGATTTTTTTGCTCCCAATAATTATTTGACAGCGTTCTCCGTGGCTGTTATCGTATTTATTAAAATATTCAAGGAAAGCCTGTATACCTCTTGATGTAGATATAGTACCACTTCCGCCGCCACTAATAATAGCAAATCTCTTCTTGTTGGAGAAGCTTCTGATACCGCCTGATGTTGCTATCTGTATAAATCCAAAAAGTTCTAATATAGCCCCAAATTGTATAGCTCCACCCCCACTTTCTCTCGCAAAATCACCCGTATAAACGAAAACCAACTGGTTTGGTTTGGCCTGTATCTTTTCGATAATTGAGGCGAATTTTGTTGAGTATTTTTCTAGGTTCTTACGTATCAGGTTAACAAATGTCGTATTGAGTTTATGTTTAGCAGGGTTCATTCTCGCAGCCGCAGCTGTGAGAGGGACAAGTCGGTATCTATTGCTATATTTTACTGTATACCTCATAAAAGCCTTGTATCCAAAATCACCTTCCTTCTCATCTATTACCACTTCGCCATCCTTGATACTGATGATTGGATAGATAAAAATAGCTGCTTCGCGAGACCATCTTCCTATGGCTGTTCCCTTCTCAGTTATCCACGCTCCTTTCTTTTTTCGTTTTTGCTCTTTTTGTTTCTTGTCTTCTTTCTCTTTGACTCTTAGAGTATTTTGATATTGGAAATTACTCATTCCATCTGGATACACCTTAATAATCTTAAGCCATGGTTCAGCAAATCCCTGATCATCCCTCTGAGTTAAATTAGTCTGTAAAAATGAGATTCTTCCCCTTAACACATCTTTTAAATCCTTTGTATGTACAAGCTTGTCCCCCTCAAAAAACCTCTTCTGAAATTTCGATCCAGTGGGCAAAGCATCCTTTTTAGGTATAATAAGATTTATCAAACTAGCTATTTCGCGAACTTTATCCCATATAGGTGTTCCAGTCAATAGAATTACTCTACAGTCTTCAACTAAATGAAGAAAATTATTTACTTCTCCATATATCTTCTTGAATTTTTTCCCTATGTTTTCCCGACTTATATTAAGATTGTGAGCTTCATCGATAATAATAATCCTGTTAGAATATTCATTTCGTTTCCATTCATCGCTTCTCGCGGATATATTACTAAAGAATTTGGTCCAAGTCCACATCTCATAGCTTTTCCTTACCTCTTGGGTTATTCTAATATTTCTGACCTCTTCAGTTTCGCCACCCTCAAGTCTGCCGAGATATACATCTTTGGTGCATATTTCAGCTATCTGCTTTGAGTAATTGCGAACATGGTCGTCGTTTTTAACAAGAACTAAAGCTCGATTTCTAATATGTCCATTAACCTCCGTGTCCTTAAAGTTTTCCACAACTAAACCCGACGTACAAGTTTTTCCCGATCCCATCGAATGGAACAAAATATTCGACTTGTAATCAGTGTTCGGGGAAATATATCTTCTCATAGTCTCTTGATGGAGAAGGGGAGTCCCCGGTTCAGTTGGGACTATTTCTGTCGGTGCTAATTTAAGATCAGCGAACTCTTTCTTTCTCGCTATTTCGAAAGAAAAATTAGGGTCAGTTCTATCAGGATATCCTAAAATAAAATTTTCCACAGCTATTTCTGACCAGTCCATTATATTAATTTAATATATGATCTCAAGTTATCTAAACATTTTATCATTACAAAAGATAGTGAGTCTGAAGAAGAGAAATGTTCAGCAGAAATATTATCAGTACAGATGAGTCCGTAAAAAAAGAAATATCGGTCGAACGTTTTACCCGGCTTAAGAATATGCGCGTAGCTAATGTGAGCCCAATGAGCAAAGAGGAATACCTCAAAATCGTTCAAGATCAAAGAGCAGAGTTTGTACATAAACACTTTGGGAAAGAAATTACTGAAATCTTTAACAAACTCCGAGAAGAAGCAGATAAGATGAAACATTGTCATTCAGAGCTTAAGATTGAAGTGCCTGACTATTTTGATGTTAATAAAACTGAAGAAACCCTGAGAAGTTACTTCAGGGGACTCGGATATGAAGTAATTGCAGAACCCCGTAAGAATAATACCAATACAATTGTTATAACATTAACCTGAAATTATGCTATCATCTATTAATATGGCTAACATAGCGTTCATTCTTTTTATGGTATTCACCATCATCCTTCTTTTTGCTGCCATGGTTTTTTCAGCCATGGCAGCAACAGATGCTAACAAAGGAGCTCAAAAATGTAAGAAAAACTGTAATAAATATTCGATGTGGGCAGCCCTCGTGACCGGCCTTTCAGTAGCTCTGATCTTTATCTCTCTTATCATCTATATCTACGTTTCCAGAAAGCATATCACCAAATACTTAGAAAGTGGACATAAACTTATTTTTCCCTCCAAAATATCCGATCTCTCGATGCCAGAATCACCGGGAGCAAAAGGATGGCGGCCACCTGGCGCCCGAGAGATCGGCCAATGATTCAGAAATTGCAAGTGAGAGGCTCGGATATTAAGTAATTGCTGAACCCCGTAAGACAATTGTTATAACATTGACTTGAAATTATGTTATCGTCTATTAATATGGCTAACGTAGCACTCATTCTTTTTATGGTATTCACCATCATCCTTCTTTTTGTGGCCATGGTTTTTTCAGCAATGGCAGCAACAGATGCCAATAAAGGAGCTCAAAAATGTAAGAAAAACTGTAATAAATATTCGATGTGGGCAGCTCTCGTGACCGGTCTTTCAGTAGCTCTGATCTTTATCTCTCTCATCATCTATATCTATGTTTCTAGAGAGCATATCACCAAATACTTCGGACATAGCGGACATAGCGGAGGAGCAAAATTTCCAGCAGGTCTTGATGTAAGTGAGTTACCAGATGTATAAAGAATTTCCGCTTTTTCTCGCCAGAAAAATAGGCTCTGTAATTAATGGACAGTACCACAGTTTCAAAACGTATTGATGAAGTTTACTCTCAATTATTTTCTCACATCGAAAAGAGAAGTTTGGGAGTTGATGACATCCTTACCCTCGCTAGCGGAGCTATGGAAATAACTCAAAAAATTAAGAGAATGACTGGAGCCGAAAAGAAAGAGGTTGTATTGGCAGTTATCCTTCGAGCTATCGACTCAAAGATGGTCCCAAAGAAAATTCGCCAAACTTGTCGAGATTTTGTTAAGATAGCTCTTCCAAAGGTAATTGATCTTTTAGTATCGGCATATAGACATGAAATTAATCTCAAAAAGATAACCAATTGTAAATGCTTGTAAATTTCATTTGAATATTCAAATGAAATTAAACCCATATGTATTTGTCTTCGACAAATTGATTTACCTTCCAAGGCCCGAGACTTTCTTTGCCTATCACTTTTGGGACAATATCTCCATCTTCTAAGAATGTAACTCCTTTTAAAAGTATTATAAACCCATTCTTATCTTGTACAGAATACTGGAAGAGGTCCTGAAGGGGTGCTATTGGTTTTCTGTACAAATTCAGAATGGCATTATTGCTAGAGTCTACGGTCGACAATAACCCTGTTTTCTCCCAAGGGGTATTAATCTCTGGAAATGGGGCAAATGAATTAACTGAACCGTAAAAAGGAACAGCCCCAGAGCCAGTATAAGGCGGACTATACCCAGAAGGTAGTCCCTGTTGTCCCTGTTGTGCATATGTAGGAGTACTTGCAAAGACAACCTCCTTTTGCATTCCCTCTTGATTAGGTCCATATGGTCGAAAATAATCATAAGAATTCTGAGGTCGATACTGTTTATAAAATGGGAAACCATAAGATTCATTGGTTATCTTCAGGCTCCCGCGAGGTACAGGTACATTAAGAGACTTTCCGGGATAAGGTCCTGTCCCGGGATCGTAAGCATATACCCTTCCGGGAACTCTCCGACTCTGCGGGAGTCTTTCCCTTCGAGGAGAGTCATAGTGGATGTCATCATGTTTTGTTGAACGTAAAGGTTTCGATTTCCTCCGAATTATATACGTGGTTTTGTGGATTCCTCTCTGAGCTAGGTACCAGATGATAACAACTGCCGCGATTAACCCTAATACAACCACTTGGTTCATTAGTATAATATATGATTACATTTCATTGAAATGTAAACTGGTTAAAATAAATAAAATCCTTATTAACAATGAATCCTAAAGGTGGCCCTCACAGCTTGGAATATATGGAAAAGGCTCTTGAAATCACCCTTCCTATAAAAGAAGAATGCATAGCAGAATTAGATAGCCCCGATGACTACCCTCAATTTATTAGAATTTTGTATGATAGTTTAGTTGTACCCGGATATTGGGTACCCGGTGATCTGATCGCCACCTATTTCAATGCTGCAGATGACTTATTCATTTGACAACCACGGGTCTTCCAGTATTTCTTCACATGTAATTCTTTGATCCAAAGGAGCTAACATCTTTTCTAGAAGATGTTTGACACCCAAAGGTATTTTTGCTTTGTCTAGGTTGTAATCACGTTTACGAATTTTTTCGAAGAGAGCTTTGTTAGTAGTAGCATCTATTAAGAGTCTTCCAGTGACCATCGCATAAAGAATGATTCCTAGAGCCCAAACGTCATTCCCGAAACATATAGTCGGTGGAGTTGCAAGTATTTCTGGCGGTACATAATGAAGAGAACCGCATAAATTTGTATACACCCTGTCCATTGATGAGGAAAACCCCCAATCAATTATCTTTATCTTTCCGTTGTGGACAAAAATGTGCTCAGGTTTTAAATCTCTGTGGATAATGTTTTTACTATGAGTAACTCGAATAGCATCAGCCAATTGGTAGAATATTTTTTTCGCGTCCTCCTCTGAAAGAGGTTTTTTTGAAATCATATCATATAACTCTTCTCCTTTGGCAACCTCTGTTATTATATTGATTGTTCCCTCGCTGAGATATGAGTCATAAAATTCTAAAAAGACTGGATGTTTCCCATTTAATATTCTGAGTGTTTGGGATTCCTGATAATAGCGATTCTTTACTGGAAGACCAACACTCTTCATAGCTACTTCCTTTCCTGTATGTCTATCATGATACTTATACACGGTAGATGTTACTCCCTTTCCTAAAGTTTCAATATATGTATATCGAGGTTTCTCTGTAAAAAAATTGTTTATCATTTCTATAATACATAGCATTTCGGGTTATCTCTGTCTAAAAAAATTCTTCTTCATTTTTTCCATAATTTTTTCAAACGAATAATGCGACCAACGCATAGGCTACTGACGTAAAGCACCACATGCTACCAAATTCCTTTCCTTTAGTTGACATCCAAGAGTATACCAACGTAGCTATACCTATCGCAATTAAAGGAAGACCTTTTGATCCCATGTACAGAAGGGGGATAAATAATCCTAAGAAATATAACCATGTGAAAGGTTGGAGAATATGACCCTGTCCATCTGATTCCCACATAAGATGGCCATTCGGTCCTACATGACTTTGGAACTTTTCAGATACAGTTTTAAAGATTCCCCAAATAAGGAGGCCGATGAATATATATGTCATAATTTGAAGAGTTGGCTGTTTGGTGTATTTCCACCCCATATAACTCTGTACTAAAGGTTGAGCTACTAACGCTACCATAATAATAGAGGTTAGTACTTGGTTAGTATCCTTCGAGTCAGTAGACCACAGCCCCGCTTCCAAAAGTTGAATCAGTGTAAAGGTGAAGATAAACGCGGCATTCCATCTGTCATAGTTTTTATTACGTTGCCAAAGATAAAAAGCAATAGCGTTGGCAAATCCCCACGCTAACAGACTGCTAGGAGCACTGAAACACATTAATGAAGTGCATCATTTTTGGAGTTTATTTATTTCATCTCTTTCGAGATGAAAATCGATGCGAAAAACATGCAAGGGTTATGATCCCGAGAGAGTTTTCCAATGATATATGATATCCTAGTTCATTATCCGCAACTACATTTATCATAACATCTATTTTGAGTTGAAGAAAAAACGAGTGAACGTAATTTCAAATTTCCTAAAAGGCCAAATTGATATATATTTTGGGAGACAATCAGTACAAATACTAAGGTCATAATATTCGGTACCGTCAAAGCCCCGTATATTAAAATCATACTCTCCCCCATCACAATAAAAACAATCCATATTATTACGACGCTCCCTTCTTAAGTTCAAAATACAACGACACGTATGTTTTATTTTTCTCAGGAGTCATCTTCGCTTGGAGAATAAGATCTTTAACATTATCGTAGTAGACAGGTGGCGACCAAATACCAATCAACCCAAAAGAATAAGAGGCACACAACCCTGACCCTGAATGACGGTATTCTCCAGCGAGTATCATTTGATAGTCAGAAAAAATATCATTCGGACACTCTGAAACAGAGATTAAATTGTAGTAAGCGAAAAGGACGGTTGAGAAGAGTGTCACATTATTCAAGAGGAAAGCCATTGTTGAAAATTATATTTGAATCCTAAATTTCAATTTTTCATAGTCTATTCATCGTCATTGGCATTCCATGTTGCATTGATCAATAAATATTTATTTAACTTTCATTTTTAAGACATTTATGCATATACATAAATGTCCTTGAGCATATACATCTCTGGAGAACAAAAGAAGAACGCACTCCAAAAAATACGGCAGCTTGAAAGATTGGGCCACCATATCACATACAATTGGACAGAAGACATCGAAGACATCGAAGACATCGGAGATAAAGTCGCCTACAAAGCAGCCAAAAGTATGGATGGAATTGAAAAAGCTCGTATTATAATCGCTTTGATTGATGACTCCGCCTCTAATACAAAGGTTTGGTTTGAAATAGGGGTGGGTATAGCTCATAAAAAAGATGTTATCATTGTGGGACGCTCAAAAGGCCATCCATTTTACTCTCTCCCCCAAATTATTCATAAATCAAAATGGAGTCATCTCCTCGAATGGGTATTTACTCAGAGTAATATAGAAATGAATCGGCTTGCTTTAAATTTACTCCCATCATCTTCTTTCGTTGAGAGATATGTATCAATCGGATGGATAACAGATGTTCTTGCATCCGGAAAGAAAACAGCAGCTGGATATAAATGGGCTTATAGCCCACCTTTTAGTATTATCATTATTAATTCTTCTGGGTATCATGATCTCGAGATCAAAGCTATAGATATAAATTCGAGAGGGTATTCTCTTATCGACGACACTATACACATCAATATTTGGACAGATAGTATTTACTATTTACGGTTTGAATACAGGGGAAAATATTGGGTAGAAGTTACTCCAGATTTGAGTATCGGTGTTTTCTATCTCAGATTTAACAAGGAAGACTTGATGACAAAAAGATATGGAATGACTATCTCTCACACGGAAGGTTATCATCAATTCCTATAACGCCCCACAAAATTCTCTCTCCGCTATGCCCAGTAGTCAAAGAGTCAGAATGATCCCCTTTTCCTAGATCATCTCGATCCGCATGAACTATTAAACTTCTCCCAAATATCTCAGGCAGTCTAACTCTTTTGGCTATAAATTTTTCATCTACAATATAACTCGCATCAGAGTATAAATTCCCCAAATCTCCAACATGAGAATTTAGAGAATTTCTATCTCCATGATGCTTTTTGGTGGGATTATAATGATCACACAGACTCTGACACCCTTCAAGTTCATTTCCTTTTCTATGAATATGAAATCCATGATATCCTTCTGGAAGACCTTCGATAAATACTTTGAATTCAACTCCATGGCGAATTTTTTTCATTAAAACCACTCCATGACGATGGCCAGATTGGCATCTTAAAACACAGACGGCCATTAATCTTATTCAATTTTTTAGTCACTTCTGAATTGTGATCGTAAATTCATTGGTGTTACTGTTATTCTTTGAAGTCTCTCTAAAATGCGATTTTCATTTTCAAACGGATTTGAGTCGGAATCAGAATCTGAATCGGAAGAGTCTGAGTCAAACGATGCAATATGTGTCCTCATACGTTCCAAAACTTGACCTACAAGGGTAGAAAATAGAACACCCGGTCCAGGTTTTGGCTGACCTTCAGGTACTTTTACTCTAATACATTGTGGAAGGTACATTAGAGGCACTCCACGATTTCGAAGATAATTCATAGCATATTTCAGTTCAACTTGGATGGTAGGATTCACATATATGGAAAACATTCTCCCAATCGTATTTTCTTGGGCCATTCTATGATCCTCTTCCTCAAGATCCGCCTTATATTTTGCCTGTTTCTCATGAATTGATTCCATTATCTCATTTGGTAAATTTTCCAAGGGTTTTCGACATAATGGACAGCTAGGATCTGTCAAGTATCTTGAACATTCTAAATGAATATAATGGTTACATGTCAAAAAATGAAGCTTTTCTCCCTCAAAACAAATTGGACAAACGTCTTGTGAAGGTAGATCAATAACTACCGAGTCATCCATTTAAAAGTGAATATAATTGTATTTATCTTTGTTTATAATATTAAAATGGAACCTGATTACGATCCCCTTCGAGGCGATTTTCAAGGATACGGGGGATATAGTAGTGACGAGGAATTTGTAGAAGGAGGTGTATTTGAAAAAGAGGAGGTTTTTGAACAGGATGCCAGTTTCAAAGATACACAGCGTACGAGTACCGGCGGAGCTAGGAAGACTGAAAAAGAGTGGCAGAACATATTGCGAGATCCAAAGAAATATTCGTTACACCAGCTTGAATACGCCGTATTTCAGATAGAACCATTTGATGATATTCCCGAAAATCAAAAAGACCAGATATTTCAAGCTTTGAAGGATTTTCCCCACCTAGAAATACGTAATATTCCATTGTTAATAGCAGCTTATCTTTTCAACAAACGCGAGGGCAAGCTGACCGATTCGAGCAAAAATAATTTCGAAAGATCGTATCAACAGTACGAGCTTGTTTTTAACAAAGTTGATTACATCAGATATATCAGATTGATAGAAAAAAATGAAAAACAAAAGAGGAAAAGTAGGTAAATTTACGAGCTATGGATAACTACTTGATCAGACTTTTTAAGAGCCGAAAAACAATTCTCGAACTTCTTTATGACAGAGGATATACAAAATCTAAATCAAAACATATGACTCTAGAAAAATTTAGAGAGTGTTACGAGTCTAAAACAGAGGAAGACATAAAAAATGAGATGGGATTTATAATACAAGGTCGAAAACGCAAAAAAGATATTCCCAGCCTCCATAATGTTCTTATCCATTGGCATATTCCTCGTAAATTAGGCTCACAGGAATGTACCAATTTAGTTTCCCATTTGAAAGAAATAGATATTTTTCGAGCGATAGTCATTATCGAGGAAACTGTTACTCATTGTGCCAAGAAGACTCTTAAATCATTGAGATGTCAAAAACCTGAAGTTTATATAGATATATTTACCACAACGGAGACTCAATTCAATATATCCCATCATAAATGGGTTCCAGCTCATATCATTTGCTCTAGGAAGGAACAGAATAGTGTTATGAAGGAATATGCTGTCACCAAAAATCAACTCCCTAATATCAAAACTACAGACCCAATGGCTCGATATCTCGGCGCTATCAAGGGGCAACTTATTATGATCACTCGAAACTCAGATACAATGACTGGTCAAAAAACCATTGCTTATCGTTTAGTAGCGTAAACCCCCACTTTCTCAAAACCGAGAGGTTTTGAGAAAAAATGAAAGGACTATAGTCTAGTCATAATTCATCACAGATGGCTTCATTTATTTACGAATCAGATTTATTAGAACTTCACTCAAAACAGGCCCAAATTATTGCTCAGCAATGTAACTGCGTTTCTAGCAAGACCAAAGGTCTATCTCGTGACATTCTAATTAAATTCCCCTACGCTGACTTTTATACACGAACGAAAGATAGTAAGCCGGGAACTATCAAGTTGGTTGGAAGTCCCAAAAAAGGAAATAGGTTGGTTTTGGCAATGTTTGGCCAAAGAAATCCCGGAAAACCCGTAGAAGGAGATTCTTTTGAGCAAAGAGAAAAATGGTTCTTAAGCTGCTTGGGAAAGGTATCAAAAATAACAGGGCTGAAGAGCATTGCATTTCCTTTTAAAATTGGGTGTGGGTTGGCCGGTGGTAAATGGAAAAATTATAGAACTATGATAGATAATTGGGCAGAATCCCAACCTCAGGTTAAAGTTCTTGTTGTCTGTCAAGACCCTGCTGTCAACAAGATCTCAGAATCCGCAGGTACTGAGATAATGAAGAAGATAGAAGCTGAATTATATGGTACTGAGATAATCAAGAAGATAGAAACTAAATTATATGGCAGTAGGTGGAGAGATACTGAGATAATCAAGATAGAAGCTGAAATGGACAACGATCAGGATTACGGATTTCTTAGTTGGGTATGGACAACATTGAAAGAAAACAAATTAATTGACACCGACAGACTTATTCGCGAATGGAATGAAACCTCACAGAAAGACAAACCAAAAGATGTCGACTCGCAGAAAGATAAACCAATAGACCTCGATCCCACCTATCAAAATATGACTCTTATTGAGTATATCGAAGAACTTACTCCTCGAGGGTGGGATAACTTTTTTGAAACTATAGGCGGGGATGACAGCTATATATCCGATCTCTCAGCTGATCTTTCTAAAAAGGTCAAGGCTGTATACGCTAGAACAGTGTGTAATGCTATTTATCCTCCAATGAATGATATATTCGCCGCATTTGATTACTGTCAGCCAGATAACATGCGAGTGGTAATAATCGGGCAGGATCCTTATCATAATTATGGGGCTGCTATGGGGTTAGCTTTTAGCGTTCCTGAAGGAGCAAAAATACAGCCATCTCTTAGAAATATTTTTAAGGAATTGGAAGACGATGGATTTAATTCTGATCCTTTGTGTGGAGATCTTTCTTACTGGGCAGATCAAGGAGTATTTTTGATTAATACCGCCTTAACAGTAACTGAAGGAACACCAAACTCTCACATAAAGATGTGGAAAGAATTCATTAGGCAGCTTTTTATTCATATAGATAAGGTATGCGACCATTTAGTAATTATTATGTGGGGAGGGAGAGCCAAATCCTATGATAAACAATTTTCTTCCAAAAAGCACTATAAAATTACTGGGGCGCATCCATCCCCTATTAATACTAGAGGGGGATTTTTGGGAACCAAACCTTTCTCAAGGACCAATAAACAATTAGAATCGTGGGGATATGATCCAATTGATTGGAACTTGGTAGAGTAACCGCTAGACATTTTCTTAACTTAGGTTAAGAAATTAGGCTAATAGAGAGTCTTTAGAAGCTAAGCTACCATATTTAATTCTATTTTCTGATGGTTTTGGATTAAAATATATAACGTAGTTACCAGTGAATGGGTTAACAGACTTCATATCAAATTCGCTAATCTCTTTGGCTCTTGGATTAATTAACTTGGGGGCATAGGAATCCCAGTACTGATATTTAGGAACGAATGCTTTGTCAGTATAAAATGTTCCTTGAAACTCTGGCTCATTTTCTACACACCATCCATCAGTACCTTTAGTCCAACCTTCAGGACAAGGATCTTTGTCAGCATGCATCAATTGAAACCCAAGTCCCCAACCCTTACGGACTAATTCTGGATGAACAAATCCATCCGAGTAACCTTGTTTCTTCCACCCGTTACGCCCACATAGACCTCCCGGTGTATTTACCAGAGTTCTGGTATATGGAACATACAAAGGATCGACGAAATATTGATCGTTCTGAGGATAATATTTCCATACTGGAAGCTGTACCTCCATTCTTACTTACTTCCAATTTAAGCTTCGGATAGAAAAAGAAATTATCCCATATCAAGATAAGAGATGGCCGGAATTGTTGGACAATATCTCGTAGCACCTCGTTTTAGAAATATTATTTCTTGTGTGACATTCCCGTTTAATGGAACAAATCCTGTTGATGTATCTCCACAACGTCTTCCTAACCAAAGAGGACAAGTGATGATACAAGGAACCTCTGTTGATAATGGTTTCACTTGGTCTTTTAATGTTCAAGGAGGGATCGGTGAATGGCCAAGTGCTTTCACTCGAGACTTTTACTTTGTAGAAGGAACAAATGTTAACTGTACCGTTGCTACACCAGCGATAAATACAATCGTTATAACCACTCCAGCCGGAGACGCTGGAGGTCGTACATATGTTTTCCAGTTCTTTCCTACAGAGAGTTTTGGACCTACTATTGAACAAACTAGTGGTAATGTTTTAACTGACGACTTAATTGTCAAACTTGCCACAACAGCAGTTGTACCATGCTAATGTTTCATCATTATAATGATGAAATTAACACCCTCTACATCTCCCACAACCCGGTGGGGTATTTTCGCATGGATTAAAAAGAACATCTCTCCATATATATTTAATTCCTTTTATAGACTTAGTCGGTATCAGATAGCCTATTATTTCTGTATCGGTAGTTTTTGGAGAACCGGGAGGTTTCGTGTCTTTTGACTTCCCCGTATATCGATGAACATTGGCAAAAATGAAAGTATCGTCGGTAGCCTCTAGTGGGTTATATTGTAAGTCAGGAACTCCAATGATAGGTTGATTGAAGACACAACTCTTTTTACCCTGAAGAACTTCATTCTTATCACACTTACCGGGTCCATCTAAACAGGGGAGCATGTCTCCTCCAGCGCGGATTGGCGAATGAGTCCATTGACTAAATGGACTATATCCTCCTGTTTTAACATTTACATATCTAAAACAGTACCACATTGGAAGGCAGACTGGCGGGCCTGCGCCATCAGCTCTAGAAAATTTAACTAAATACAGTTGTAACTTTGAGGGATCGTCAAGTTTAGGGTCAGGAAATTTTTCTTCTATATGAGTACAGTCTTTAGCCCATACCCATCCGCTCATTTTTCGGCAGTCAATACCGGGATGAGGTTGTTTTAAGATAAGAATCCACACCCCAAATGTGATAGTAAGTAACAAGAGGAGAAAAAGCCATATCATAATTACCCATGAAAGAGTCTTCATTGTTAAAGAGAAATTAATTGTATACAGCCAAAATGGAAACCGAAATTGAAACCCTTAAGCGCAAGCTTAAGTTGGTATATGATTTTATAGAGAAAGGGTGTGAAGAAAGACCTATGACGGATGGCTATGGTGATGAAGAATATCATGACTATTGCCCTTGTTCAGAATGTGGGATAGTGTGGTGTAGTTGTACCTCTAAAGCGTATCGGTGTGAAAGATGTAAAGTAAGTCACTGTGTAGAGTGTCGCCCACAACGACGAATAAAAGGGACTAGAATTTCTGACAATAAATGCAAAGGGCCAGTCGTTCTAAAGAAAAGGTAATTGTATACCAAAAATGGAAACTGAACTTGAAACTCTTAAACACAAGCTTAAGTTAGCATATGATTTTATAGAGGAAGGGTGTGGAAATAAGCCTCCTTTGGCTTATGGTGATTATGAATATCATGAAGGCGATTATTGTTCAGAATGCGGGATAGTGTGGTGTAGTTGTATCTCTAAAGGGTATCTATGTAGAAAATGTAAAGTAAGTCATTGTACAGGGTGTCGGCCACGATATCGCAAAAGAGATGAATGCTCTATGTCTCATGAAGTTAATACCGAGGACCAGTAGTCCGGCTGTGATCATAGTCATAAACTTGATCTCCGGGACCGCCTCTACTGGTAACTTCTCGACCTATTCTAATTGAATACATGGTTGCTAAAGGAAGTGGAGGAGCAGGTGGTGCTATAACAAAATTGGGTTGACGACGCTGAACTGACAGATGCCTTCTATTGAATCTTTCGTTAGGTCTTTCATGAAGTCTTTCATGGAGTCTCTCCTGAGATCTTTCACGAAGTCTTTCGCGAGGTCTGGCAGCATTCAATATCTTTTCCATATCTCGTTGATGAATTTTATAAAAAATTATAACTAATACAATTATTATTAAGATAATTACCCAAGTCTCCATTACTTTTGGCTAACCAAAAGTAAGTTTGATTTTCTATTCTAACCTTGACAAGATATACATACCTCATCATTACATTCTACCGATGGTTCGGTAGAAGTGGTAAAATCAATAGGTTTATATTTAGCTTTTTGCCTAAGGTAATACATTCCAGTTTTAGCCCCATTTTCATGAGCAAAGAAGTGGAAGGCATTCAATCTCTTATAAGAAGGGTTTGTCATCCAGCAGTTAAATGACTGACTTTGACATATAAACCTACCTCTATCTAACGACATTTGAAGAAGGACTTTCTGTGGTATCTCGAAGGCAGTCTTATATTTTCTTTTGAGAAATTTTAACTTTGAAGGTTGGCAGGAATCAGGCTTATTTGAAATTAATTTTTGAATACTACCATCGTTAATAGTGATATTTTTGATGGTAGTAGGAGTCCACATCCCAATTTCTTGAAGATCTTTGACCATATACTCGTTAACCATAGTAAACTGCCCTGATAATACCGTCCGAGCGTAGATCATCTGTGTAAACGGCTCGAATGCTTCGTTGTTCCCGAGTATACTAGCGCTGCTTGCAGTTGGCATCAAAGCTACCAGTAATGAATTACGGAGCCCATATTCTTTCATCTCTGTCCTGAGCTTATCCCAGTCATACCGACTATCGGAGGACACTAATTTTGGATTTTGTAACATTTCTAATTTAATCTCTGGGTTCTTGGAAGTTTTCTTTCGAAGCTCTTTTTCTCTGGCCTCAATATCCCAAAGATCAAATTGAAATAGCCCCTTGCTAGCCGGTGAACCTTTGAATGTTTTATAAGGCCCATGTTTCTTTGCCAACTTAATGCTCTTTTTAATAGCAGCATAGTATATTGTTTCA
>SDBT01000991.1_pt1 | contig 48063 bp, 36 predicted proteins | sample 2277101 | NCBI WGS metagenome assembly SDBT01 (sample SAMN10404973, study PRJNA504765) | marine sediment metagenome | isolation source: marine sediment core GS10_PC15, 103 cmbsf | place: Arctic Ocean: Southern Knipovich Ridge | collected 2010 | reverse complement strand
AGATAATGAGGTCAGCTGCCTGGGACTGATAGACGAGCTCAAAGATGGCGAAAGGATCACGGCACTTCTTGTGTCCGAAATCTACCTGCTTGATCAAAAGGTTAGCGGAGCAGACGTAGAGCTAGAAGATAAGGCTGTTGCCAACCTGATGATCCAACTCGCTGCGGAAGGGATAGAAACATCCAAGCTGAAATGCTGGATCCACAGCCATGCGAATATGAGAGTGTTTTGGTCCAGTACGGATGAAGAATGTTGCTCACAGCTCGCCAACGATTCATATTCAATCTCGATCGTAACCAACCTACGGGGAGATTTACTTACTCGTATAGACATATACAATCCGTTTCGGGTGACTCTGAACAATGTCCCAACACAGATTCACTGCACATGTTCAAAAGAGCTCGAGGAACTTTATTCGGCAGAATTTGAGGCAAAGGTCAAAAGATGGACAAAGATCAGTAAGTTTCCAAAACGATTTCAACCCACCGTGGATTTCGAATCAGAGGAGGAGTTGGAAAAGGCGTTCGAGCGCGGAGACATCAACATGTACGAGTACCAAGAGCTTTTTGATCAACCTCTTTTCGATGACTTTTAGGAGAACCCATGGAAGACAGATATATACGCCAGCAGGAACTTGTGGATCAGGAAAAGCTGGCTGGTCTACGGGTCACAATCATTGGCTGTGGTGCGGTTGGATCCTTCACTGCCCTTTCATTGTGCAAGATGGGGGTTCAGCGTCTAACCTTGATTGACCCAGATACGGTAAGCATAGAGAATCTTCCAAACCAGTTCTACCGAGAAGAAAGTCTGGGAAAGAAAAAAGTCGCGGCCTGTGCCGAGATGCTTGGCCAGTTTGACAGCGAGACCCAGATAAACACCCTAGCACGGCCATTCATTAAACAGAAGTTGGAATCAGATGTCGTCATTTCGTCCGTTGATTCCATGGATGTCCGCAAACGCATATGGAATTCTGTAGTGTCTCAAAGAAAGGTTAAGCTCCTGATTGACCCTCGTATGGCAGCCCAGGTGATCCAGGTCTATACTGCAAACCCTGGTGACCCATCCAGCCTTAAAGCCTACGAAACCACGTTAGTGTCTGAAGTGCTTGAAGAACGGTGTACGGCCCGATCAATCATTTATTCGGTATTACCTCTGGCAGGTTTGGTTTGCAGGCAGGTCGCTGCTTTTGCCAATAAAGAATGGGTTGAGCCAGCTTTGACCTTAGACCTTAAGACGCTCTCGCTGGTTCAGGAAGGTGTAAGCGTATGAGCAAAATCTGGAAGACAGTCATTGCGGTCGTTGTTGAGATAATTCGAGGGTTAGTCTGCAGGAGGCCCAGATGAAAGAAAAAGAAGCCCAGGAACTATCGGAATCTGTGGGGGCGCTTGTCGAGAAGATACTTAAACTCGTTTTGCGGGATAAAGATGATGGGGATAAAGAGAACAGGGACGATTCGGACTGATGTGAAATGGGGAGCCAGTTATGGCTCCCCTATAACTATCTATCCTATTATTCTGTAAACTGCTCTTAACGTGGCAATCATCTTACGACAAGCCTTAAACCGCCTTCGCGCTAATTCAGATTTAACAGTTCTCAAATCGGGCTTATGGACAATGCAATATGCCATGAATTCGCTTGCCCTTGACCTCCTTGAAGCATTCATTGTCGATCTTGCGCAGGATGGGGACCTTCAGGCCGTATGGCTCTTTCAGCTTCTCCTTGAAGAACTGCTGGTAGTTGGCGCGGTTGGCGGGCTTGTCGTGCCTGGCGAGCGCGGCTTTGAGTTTGGGGATTAGCATCCATTTACGTTTATGTTGCGGCTGTCGGGTCGCGTGACTTGACAACGGTAAGATGGCAGCCTAACGATTCTTATATATCACTTAAACTACTTGACCATTTAGGTAAATGAGTGAAAGAATAGCTTTTAATTTTAGAGGCTTCTTTTTCGTTTTCTGTAATTGAGCCTATAATATCGTCCTTTGATTTAAATTTGCAATATTCATATTCCAGTATTTTCGTATTTAGATAGTGCTTTCTACTTAAATCTAATGCATCTGATGTGGGATAAGCTTTCCCGTTCTTTTCGCTTATTTTTGTGTCGCCGTATTTTTGAAAGCCATATTCAAGCTTATCTTTAATTATATTTTTACACGTATTACAAGGGCATACTTTTCGAAAATAAGTCCTTTCGTCTTTTATCCAATCCATTTCAAGTATTATATTAGTCGCGTCCGGGTCATATCTAACCCTTTCATAAAATCTGGGGAAATAGAATTTGGCTAAGGGAACACCACCGCCAACTGGTATTACGGGCCTATTCTCGCCATATTCAATCCCATGCCCAACGCCGGCCAGCAAGGCAATAGCCTTACTCGCTAACGCAATTGAGAAAAAACTACCGTGCATGTTTATAATAGGTTTTTTGCAGCGTTCCAATTGCTTCAAAAAATCAATATATTTATGAAGAGCAGTTTGACTAACCTTAGTTTCTGAAAATTCATCAATCCATATAATAAAACCATCTGCATTACAAGATGTATATTTTCGTAATACTTCTTTTTGTTTTTCATTATCATATAACACCTCTTTAGCCAATATAATTTCAGCATATACTTGTCTTTTATCTATAGGGTTAAACGATGATACGATTTCCATAGATTTATTTATAAATTCACCATTTATATTAATTTCAGCTTCAAAATTGTCAGGTTCAATATATAAATAGGGTGCTATAATTATAAGCGGCTTAACATCTTCGCCTATATGCTGTAGCAGTTCTTTTTCATCAGATTCTGAAAGCGATTCCTTAATGGAATTCAATTGAAAATTAATTACATTCTTACACAAAATACTAATATTATCGGGCGTGAAATCAGAGGGGGAAATTCTGGCAATGCCTGCCTTACTTTCTATCAGAGGTCCATATTGTTTTGCGAGTTTTTCAATAGATTTTTTTAACACCCAAGTATCGTCTTTTTTTGTTTTTACCATATTAGTAGGTTGTTGAAAGGCGTGTGTCTGTGGATCAATAAAATAATTTTTATTTCGTAAGGAGGCAATAAAATTACCCATACTTTCTGGCGCATGAGCGATAATATTTGCATTAAAGGCAATAAGATCAAAACTTTCCCTGTATTCTTTTAAGAAATATCTATTTTCTTTAAAAGTTCCGTATAACATAACATGAAGGCAATCGCCATTATTAATTTCCATTATTATCCCCCTCTTTTATATAATTTCTAATATACTCTTCATTTGGTTTCCATTTAGAAATATTTTTGCTGGCCTGTAATGCAATTCTGAAATTATGCGAATCATGGTCACATATCATGACTCCGATACCGGTAATATTTGCTTCATATTTTAGCTTTTCGATAAAACTTCCATTTGGCGTGCAAACGTAAAGATAATCAAACGCATTTGCGTTGGTAATAACTTGTTTTATAGCCCTCTTCCAATCCTTTAATTTAAACTCTATCGCGACTAAGTTGTCTTTATCGTCAACCGCGACCAAATCTATTACTCTGTTGTGATAAGGTACCCGCCAATAATAAATATTAAACAATTCTTTAATGTGCGATTCGGCACATGTTTCTAACTGCTTTTCATTTTTGAAGGGCATAATGCTTTTTTACCTTTTTTATATATGGGGTCGTGAAAACAAGCAAACCGAATACTAGTAAAAATAGAATAATGCCTGCCAATAGTATGGAATAGTTTAACCATTCCAATGTTGCTAAATTAAAAAGAAATAAAATTAGTATAAGAGCGGCAATTGTAGTAATACCAAATAGGGAAATTCTTAGAAAATCCATGCTTTTATCTAAAAAAGTTAATTTCTTTAGATAATTATTCGTTTTAACTAAATATTCATATTGTTCTTTTTTAATACTGTAATCAACCTCTTTAACGTCCTTTACCCTTATGTCGTTTACGCCCTTTATAGTTGTTGCAACCAAAACGCGATTTATTTCATTTTGATAATGTGTGCTTATAAATTTTAGATGGCGATTAATCTTACTTATTATTAAATCTTTACAAATTTCTACCAGATTATTTAGCTCATCATCAATTTTCCTAGATAAAAGCCAGTTTGCTAGCAAGGCGATTGCAGGAAAAGCGATAGTCAATAGATTTAAAACAAACTGATCGTTATCCATCAATAATATTATCCCGAATTTTCGATTTTTTAGTATAATCTGGATAATTCACATATGTATATCTTAAAATAGCCTCTAATGACGAACCATTTATGGATTTCTTGAACTTCTTTATTATTATTTTTTGATTATTAGTTAGGAAGGAATAGATATTTTCCTTCACAAATGAAATACCATCCTTTTCTAATTCAAATATCTCGACGTAAGGTAAGCTGACAAGCAATTCTTTTTCATCCTCAAAAAGAAAATCATCAACCCAATATTGGTATTCTTTTAACTCATAATCGTGCATTTCTTTATTCGTATTATCCTCCTTAATATAATAATTGTTTATCAAAAATTCAATGTCGTCGTATATTTCTTTAGAAAAAGGGCCATAACTCCATGGTATAAATTCTGGCATTTGGATGCTGTCGATATTTTTGTCTTTTAATAGTTCCTTTTCTATCTCTTTTTTAAAGAGAAACATCATTTTTATTATTCGCGTTCTTCCCTCTATTGGCTCACAAAATTCGCCCGATATTCCTGGAGAATATAGCAACAATAATAGTGTTCGTTTGCTAGTAAGGCTTAATTTGTTCATTCTCCCCTCCCCCGCTGGTTTTCTTTAAATATATAGTATTCAGATTTAACATTGTCAACATTATTATGGGTTGGGCGGCATATCCCCTTTACTCCGCCATCCCCCCAGCAGCTTATCCACAACGTCAAGTGTGCCAACACCCTCGGTGCTCCCGTTGCGTGAGATCCCCCGACCTTACGATTATTAAATCTCTCCAAAATCAAACATATAATTCGCCGCATAAATGCGATACCATGATGCTTTTATCAACGGCAGTAGAAGATATATATATATCTGGGGGCTTGAGCAAGGCTAAATTCTGTAAAGGAGAATCGACCTTTCCCGTTCCGCCAGGGCAGTTCCTCTTCGGGATTAAAGCCGGCTTCGACCAGGGCTTTCTGGATTTGACCTGTCTTCAACATTTTATCATCCAATGATGACTCCTTTCTATGGGTTTATATTTGATTGTCGTCTAGTGCTTCGGTTAGATATTGCACGCTGAACATCGAGAAGCAACCAAGGATGCTCAGCTATCTATGTACTTATACCATTATTGAAATGCTATTTTGAGGGATCAATGAAAAAGGCGGCTGGAATGAATCCAACCGCCTAAGACAAATCATTATCTTTGTCTCTTGTGAAGATAGCAGCGTTTCGCTGGAGACGCCACCTTGCGTTTACACCTTTTGCCTGCTGATGTCTTGCCGGCGCAACGGACTTTTCTTTTAGCTGGCATTACAAACCTCCTCCTGTATTATTTACTTACGCCTCAATTCCCTCAGACGCACCCATTCACCTTTCTTATTCTTGAAGTGCCAGAACCACCATCCATTTGTTGAACGACCTGTTGCCGCCTTTCCTGCCATGGAAGGAGAATTAAAAAGATTCCCGTTGAAGTTGATTGTTCCATTGCTTCTGACTTTGGCTTCGTACGGTTTTCCTCTATACTTAGCCCGGATTTTGAAACGCTTCTTAACATAGGATGCTAAAGAAGGCTGGCGTGCAATTTTCACCTTTCTCTGCTTGAGTTTTATTTTCCTCTTGGCGCCAAGTAGGCTAATAAGTTGCTTCGCCTGAGCTGTTTTTATTTTGGCCTGAAGTTCAAATCTCAAATTCTCCGCTCGGGCCAATCGCCCCCTAGTTGCATTTCCTGTTGGATCCGCAATTCGCAAGATCAATGACTCAAGCTCTTTTATATGGTCAGCTTTCCTTACTAGATAAAGGCTGAATTTGTCCCACTTCCCTGCATGTCTGTCTCGTAAATGATGCCTGATTCTATTTCTCAAATTACTGGCAAGCCCAACATAATAGAGACGGTTGCCCTTATAAAGGGCGTAGACACCGTGTTGTTTGCTCACTAAATCTGTAAGTTGCTTTGGGAAATCAGAAAATACCTTACTCGAAATCCGCTCTAAATGGCCTAGAACTAACTGCCTACTCCGTCGAGTTTTCTTTTTCTTGACTGCCATTTTGGTTTCCTAGACTATTCTCAGATGCTCAAACGCCTTTATCGTAGAAATTCTAAGAGAAACATGGCCCATACGGCAAGGATTTTATTTCCGTTATACCGCCCAGACTAGTCGATTCAAATCGTATCCTATTGCAGCCTAAAATAGCGGTTATCGACATAGACTGGCCTTTCCACAACGAGGACATAAAGGTCGCGTAGGTTCATATGGGCTTCTTTCGGATATGTTTGTATTTATTTTGAGATGAAGATAATCGAGGTAACTATATTGTTCCTATACCGGATTATGATAAATGAGGAATAATAGTATTCAAATATAGTATTGCTGTTCAGGATTTTGGGCCGGATAACGAAGCTACTTTTCAGGGAGCCATGGGATTAACAGCAGGGCAAAATATTCATGAAACAGGAGATTTTTCCAAAGCAGGTTTGATATGCAATTCTGTACAAACGAAGCCATGCAGCATAAATAAAGTAACCGAAAATAATTACATTACCCTTTTAGATGAGCGAATATCTATTTGATGAATAAACTTACTTCTAACAGATAGGCTTTTGCAGGATTTGATCATTCACAGGAAGAATTATAATCAGATTATAACTCTACTTACGCCAACAAGGTCATAATCCTCTGTTATTTCGGGCATTTCAAATTCATGTTTGCGATAACCATACGTATAGCGGATTGCGTATCCGACACGCAAATTCATATCTTTGAGGCGAGAAATCAAATATTCTTTTGATATCGTTACATAAGAACCATGTAGAACGACCATCCCAACGTCATGCCGTTCTTGAATTCCGTCAAGCCAATCCCCGCAGCGAACCACTACAGAATCATCCTGACAATACTGCCATTGTGTTTGATCGATTTTCAGGATTAAACCATCATTAAGGTTTTGATTCGGTTTGAAGGTTTGATTGAATCCTCTAAACCATTGCCATAGATTTGTGGCTTTAGGGCTACAAATAGAAAGAAGCGGTGAAATCACCAAATCCCCGATTTGGAAATTCGCCACTTCCGACTCTTCAGAACGATCGAGATAATTGAAGGGGAAAATGGGGTTGGAGGAGTCATCGTCAGCAGCTTCTCGCAATATATGAGCCATTAGACTTTTGGCATCAGGGATGCGATTACCTAGAATGCTATAGCCGAAAGCAATTACCATCGCATTTGCTGAGAATTTTTCACCCGAATCGGATTCTCGAATTTCAATAGCACCGTCAAGAGCAAGAATAGATGAGTCGTTTCTTTCGTCAAATAGGCTTCGTGCTGTCTTTTTACTTTCTGCCTTAAAAACCTGAGTATCTACCTGGCCGGGGATCACTTGCTTGGAGGAGAATGGCCACCACTCTGGCCGTCTCGAAGGAGCGATTCTCCAAAATGAAATATCAACCGGAAGTGTCTTATAGCTGAATTCACGAAACGCATCCAAGGGAATAGAGCCCTCATCATAGTATCTTCGTAACACTCTCAAGAAAGCAGACCGATAAACCTCGCTTATCAATGTTGACATGCCAGTCATTTGGGGCCACTTTGGGCGCCCGAGAAATTCAAGGGCGTCACCAGTATTTTCCGGAATGTCACGTTCCTCCAGCAGCCTTGAGGAATTATACGACCATTGTCGAGTAAAAGCTCGAACTGATGTTTCCTCGACAAATTTGGCGAAGTCTGAGTAAATCGGGGGCAAAAAGCTAGTATGGTACCTGATAAAAAAGCTGCTTGTCTCATAATCGGTAGGGGCATCAAGCGCCTGGATTATTCCAACCTCAACTTTTGTGCTTTCCCCCAATAGGTGTAAAAGTCTATTAATCAATTCTTGAATAACAATATTGGTTATAGGCAGCGATGAAACTACGGCCTGGAGATTCAGATGTTTACGGTGGCCTAATTCGGCAGCCTTGACTATTGGAAGGAGGCCGACGGCAACCAGACTTTCCAGTTGCTGTTTACTAATCCACGATAATAACCGGGTGAAAACCTCCTCGGCCTGGGGTTCTCCTCCAATTAGATCTGCAATCGCAGTGGCTGCTCGTTCACGAACGAAAGGACTTGGCCATATTAATCGCAAGAGAAGTATGTCAATATTATCTACTGCGTCGTTAGTAAGCCATTTAGATTTTGGTAATTTGAGATCCCCCATAAGTCCTTCTGCGAAGGACACAGCTGATTCAAGAACGTCCTCGATAATGTCAATTCGATTGAATTTCCCAAAGTACTCTATGCTTCGGGGGATCGGGAAACTGAACAGGTCTGGCTTATTAAAGCGGAGCCTTGTCCTTGTAATGCTATTTCTGAAAAATTCATGGAACCTATTGGGATAATATTCTTCGACTAGCCGCCACCTTTTCTCGGCTTTTTCGGGTGACGTCCAGTATAGCGCCCACCCGCTATCGTTTGCCTGAGCCCAACAGAGTATATTGAAAGCAGAATCTTTGTTTATTTCCCTCTCGAACTCGAAAATCTGATCCAACAAGGCTGGGTCCGCACGATCCATGTGCTGATCATTTAGGAATCCACGCAATGTCCGAAAAGCCTCATTTTTTTTAGGATTCTCTTCAGATAGCCAGATTTTCCCCCAGAGCTTTAAGAATTCACTTCTTTCCCAGTTGTTGCTTATCTTATCGAGGTGTTCCGAGAGATTTTTTGGAGACACTGCTCGAATTTCATCCTGTATCGGTGGTTTATGGAATGATGGTGATGAATAATCCCTCTCTCGATATTGGATATTCCCATAGTAAGTTTCGATTGATTGGAGGGCCATTGATGCTGCGGAATTCGGGGCAGATAAAGCACGCAATTCAGTCAACGATTCCTTATCTAGAGCTGTAGAGGCGATGGCCATATTGACTGGATTTCCGAAATCCAAAGTACGAAGCACATACTTGAATATTTCTTCCGACAAAAAGAGCTTTTCCTGCCGGGCAGCGGTCCAATAATAGTATTTTCTGAGAAGTCCAGGATCGATGATCGAAAGTGATTCCCCGAGTTCTCCGGGCAGATGGTTCACTTCATCACCATCAGTAAATTCCCTGACATTTTCCAGCATGGGAGCAACGCGGTGGATCCATGATAGGGCTTTTGCCGACCCGGCCGTATGAGCAGATTTGATCGAATCGATGAGGAAACCGAAGAAGTAATCCTTATGGTACCCATATCCGATGAAATTGGAAGCCGCAAGCCGGAGGAATTGCCTTTGGTCCGAATCTTTTTCATGGATGCCGGCAAGTTCGCAAAGGTCGAGGTAGTGCTCTACTCTTTCAGGAAAGGATTCGGCTTCATTCAGATACTGCACTCTCTCTCGAAGCAAATATTTCTGACAAGATTCCGAGGAAAGAAATGGCTCTCCCCATTCAACGAGAAACTTGAGCAGATGATAACGACCGAAATATTCTCTCGGGATGGACGCGAGAACCTGATAGTCAACCAAGATCTCCTTTTCGCGAAATTGCTTGATCCGGCACATGACCTTCAAAATGCCCTCAACGGCGAGATGAAATCCATTCTGCAATCCGATGAGGGACCTGTCCTCAGGCCATCTTAGGGGCTCGACCTTCGAGAGATGGGAGGCAATAAGGCTGAGGTCAATCTTCTCGGAACTCTTGATGCGATCAGAGACGTCCAGGGCGAGTTGAAAGAGCTGCCGCATCACGTTAAGGGCCCACCTATCCTCGGCATTTGAAATCCATTTCTTGACCTCGACGCTTAAACCAGAAAACCCATAGATCAACCCTAAGATAAAGGTATCCTGGTACAGCTCGGCGTGAATGTAGCGCTCTTTTGTATCGTATTCGGAGACACTTAGTGGAAAAGCGTTATATCCAGGCAGCGGTGCTATAGATGGAATTTTCCTTCCGCGAAGTAACAGGTATAGTTGCGTGACCAGCGGAAGGGAGGACAGATTGTGTGTCGATAAATACCGGTCGAAACGAGCATAATCCTTGCACAATGCGTCGAGCGTAAGGCTTTCAATAACAACGGATTTCTCGGAAGCGCTTAATTGACCACTCAGGATCGTTTTAATGCTCTTATACCTTCCACGCTTTAGAAGAGTTTCTACATACTTGTTCAATAAAGCCCCGGAAAATCCTAAATCCCTAAACTGGGTAATATATTTTATGATCCTATGGACCGAATGGCTCCCATCTATAGAGCAAGTTTTAATTTGCGCTATCGATATGTCAGGTGGGATTTGCGATTCTCTAAATCCGAAAGCGCGGTGCTTTTTTTCTATCTCCTTGAGGGCATCATCATACATTTCTTGCCATTCGCCCTGTTTTTCAGCCATGGACACCAAATGCGCAATTTGGCTCGGCCCCAATCCTTCTAGTTCAATATCCGCCGCCCGCGGTTTGGTGTTTTCCATCGCTTGACACCAAAGTCGCTCCGCGATTTCTGGTTGAGAGTTCTTGGTGTTTTCAAGGTATAAACCTAAGTTGGAAGCTTCAAAGACCTTGCCATATTTCTCGCTCTCGAAAGCAGCTTTGGCAGACGCGCTCAATAGGCGAGAAATTTGAACCTGGCTTCGAGGATAGATCAAGGCCTCTATCAGCCAATGTCTATCGAGCGCCAAGATTGTTTCCAGTTTTCCTAGTTCATATTCCACGATAGGTAGCAACGACCATTTAAGATGATCGTATTGACTGCCCTCGATCCAGTTCTTGATCCTTCTCCTCAACTCAGGGCGCTGTTCCTTTTCCTCTTTTCGCTCAGATACATATATCTGTATGCTGTTATGGAAAAAACTGAGTCTGTTTTTCTTAATTATCAACAAATGACTTATGGCTTCATAACCGGAGCTGATTTCGGGCACAGATTTAACGAGCCTACCTGCCAAATCAAGAAATTCCTCTTCTTTGACCGGGGATTCGAAATAGTTCAAGGCAAAAAGAAATGTACGTCCAGCTTCTGGGATTTGGCCCCATAGCGCATCGTAATACTTTTGAATATCATCATCGTATGGTGCAAGGTTTTCTAGATCATACTCAGATACCTGTCTTGACGCGTTTTGAATTTTTAATTGTCGAAGGGTGTAACGAAGGTGAAGAGGATTTCCTTTTGTAATTTCGTAGATACGGGCTAAAAAAGATTTTAACTGAGTGTTTTCAGGTGGCAGAACGAGATCTACAATATTACGCCTTATCAATTGCTCTGTCGCTTCCATGCTCAGGCCCGCAATCCAAGTCCAATGATCTTCTGGACAACTGGAATTTACCACTGCCGGTAAATAAGGTCCAGCGACCTCCTGCATTCCCAAAATTATCCAAATCCCCGGTTGCGGCTGGCATACTTGGTAAAGCAAATTCTCGAGCTCCTTTGGATCTTCATAGCGTGAGGCATGATCTAGGCCGTCGATGATGAGAACGAAAGCTTTGCCAGATTTTACGGCATTTCTGGCTGCCTCATCGATAAACTCCGAAAGTTCTACCTCTCCGGAATTTTTGTTGGCTAGATTACCGATGACATTGGGATATTCCTTAAATTGTGCCTTTATCGCCTCGCAAACCCTTCCTGCTCTAAGTCTTTCCTGTGGATTAGGATCGTTTGGAGAAATATGGTAATGATGCCGAACGCAAACAACATTCCTCTTCTCCAACATTTTAACCAACTTAGAAACATATGTACTCTTGCCGCTGCCTGGTTTACCGACAATTACTTTCACTCCGCCGTGTAAGTCCATAATGTTTTCAAGCAGTCGTTTATGAATGTTTAAATCAAACCATTGAAAATCGGTTGGTACTTCGAAATCCTCATTGAGCGGGCGCGGAACATCAAATTCGCACCAAGACCGTAAATCACTCAAGTAAAGCGCCCTTGTGACAGGGCGTTCGAATTCCTGCCTTAATTTGAGTAGAAACGAATTGAAGCCGCTTTCGGTTACCTTAAGTTTCCCGAGCAGTATGTTCTTCGCGCTTTCTTCTATTTCCGATAGAGATGGTTGTGAAAACAAAAATTCAAAAGAACCAAAAAATACCTGCAGATTGTGTTCTCCTACCTCATCCTTTACTTGGACATAAACCTGGGGTAACTGCTCTTTAACCGCGTTAATATTGATTTTACTTTTCTCGGTTAGATAAGCTTTTACATCTTGCGATGGCTTTCCATTAGTAATAAATGCTGCTTTTGATACTTTCCCGGCGCTTTTAACTTTTGCCAAAGATCCTGACCATTTCTTCAATAGTGAATCCTTGGAACTATTTTGTGGTGTACATAAGATTTTCCATGTCCATTCATCAGTGTCAGGATGAACCTTGTATTTAAGCTGGTAAAATTCATAGGTGCCATCCCGTTTCCTAATAACAATGTCATCAAGGAAAAACGGGCCTTTTTCAGCACCCTCTGAAGTTGTCTGAAATCTTATTGACTCGAAAAGCGATGGATCTTCCAACCAACGTGCCGAGAAAAGAAGTCCCCATACTTCTTCGTAATGAAGGCCCCGGCGCATTGATGATGTAAGATTAATTCGATCCATGTGAATAATTACTAAAATTCCTTGATGTTATCGACTTTCCCCCGACGTCTAATCTCTGCAGCAATATTACCTTAAATTCATATTAGACTTTTCGGTTTATTCCCGTCCCTCCACCACCGCTATCTCCTCTGGCGTTTAGTGGAATACGTAGCTTCACTCGGAAAGGCAGTCAATCCTGTTTTCATCAAATCAATAAGTCCACTCCTCATGCGCAAGTATAAATCGGTTAAGCTCCTCTTTTTCGCTGCGCCATTTTGGTAAATATTTCGTCATGAGTTTTACAAATCTGTCATTATGTTTCTTTTCAATAAGATGCAAAAGCTCATGCACGGTTACGTATTCTATACAGGAAATGGGTTTCTTTGCCAATTCCAAATTGAGGGTGATCCTTGCGGTCTTCTGATTGCAGGTTCCCCAGCGGGTTTTCATCCTTCTGATACCCCATAATTTTGTCTGAACGCCAATTTTTATCTGCCACTTTTTAATTAGTATTTGCGCCATATCCCGTAATTGTACCCTATACCATTCTATCATCACTTCTTCACGTTTCGCCACTGAACTATGCGGCCGCACCTGGAGGATAATTTTGCTTTTACCTTCTATCCTAACTTGCGGCGGCCTATCTTCATATACTACGTCCAGCCGATATCGTTTCCCTAAATAGTAATGGCTTTCACCAGAAACATATTCCCGCTTGGTTTGCCTTTCCTGTCCTTGAAATTTGGCTTGCTGCTTCTTTATCCAACTTAGCTTGGTCGCCAATAAGGTTCGAATAGCATCATCCTTCATGGCAATCGGGGCTGTTACGCGTACTTTTCCCAGTGGCGGCAAAACTGCCAAATGTAAATTCTTGATCGGTTTTCGCACCAAAAGCGCCTCAATACGCCCGACTTTTATCATGTAAGAATTAGTATTCATTTTGGTTTTTGATAAGTTCAAAGAGGTTCTTCAACTCTTCATCGGAAAGCTCAGGCAAAGCATTCTTGATCGCATTTCTGATTCTTCGTCCTTTTTGAAGATGGCCACGCCAGTTGTCCTCCAGGGCACCAATTACCGACTCGTGAACCGTAAGCGCTTTCTCGACATCTTGCCCAAGGTTATCATATAGCGCGCATTTTGCCGGTGTGCTGATTTTGTCAGGTCGACCGGCTTGCGGATCCTTTACTTTTTTAGAAAGTGTAATAATCTTGGCCAAATATTCTTTGTACTCGATATCTTCCTGCTTACGCCGCTTAACTAATGCATCCAGAAGCTCGGACATCCTCAGGTAGTATTTCGGGTTGGTCGGCATCTCGTCAATGATTAGTCTGCGGACATTGTTTTCAATCGTTTCAGCGGTTGCTTCTCGGTCTTGTTTTACAGAATCAGGCAGATTATCAATTGCCTCTTCGCCCTTCTTGACAATCAAATCAACCAAGCTCATGTCATCAAAGGCCGACAGCTTTTCACTTTCCTTGGCGGTGATATAGCGGTCTATAAGTGTACGCATCGCCGGTTCATACTTTTTTAAATCGATATAATCGCCGCTGGCGAGCTTTATTTCCGTCCGTACTTGTTCACAATGATGAACTTCTCGCTCGATTGCTCGGGCCTGGTCTTTACTATATCCAGCTGTCTCCAGATCATTGGCAAGGTCGGCATACATTCGAAGGAAATGGCTCACAGATCTGTACAGCTTCACTCGCTTCACTTCGTTTTCTTTAAGCGCATACGGATTCTCAACATCGCCGCAGAAATAGCGGATATACGCGGCGGAATCCTTAGGTGGTGCGACTGGTTCACATAGCGCGCGTACAATTTCAAGAGCCTCTTCTAAATCCTTTCGGCCTTCTTTAATCCGGTCTTTTAAAAGCCCCAGAACATCATCTTTGTCAAATCCCTCGAACGCTCCTGCCGTGTAATCGGTAACTGCTTTCTCCAGCTTTTTGAAGAGGTCACGATAATCAACGATATAGCCGTACTCTTTGTCCTCGCCATCAAGCCGGTTTACCCGGCAGATTGCTTGAAAAAGCCCATGGTCCTGCATATTTTTATCAACGTACAGATAGGTTGCGGGCGGTGCATCAAACCCGGTTAGGAGTTTATCCACCACGATCAAAAGCTGCATCTGGCCGGGCGTTTCGATGAACTTCTTTCTAACTTCCCTCTCAAAGTCATCCGTCTCCATACCATTGAGCATCTTTTGGTAAATTCTGTATTCAGAGGAATCTGTGTCTAATGCTCCCGGTTCATAAGACGTGATAACTGCGCACTTACTAAACCCCTGATTCTGAAATATCTCGTAATACCGGCATGCCTCGTAAATACTACTGGTCACCAGCATCGCATTACCACGTCCGCTGGCCAGACGGTCTTTCTTATAGAAATCATCCAGAATATCGAACACTACTCTTTTCAGACGATCACCAGACGATAGCAAAACCTGCATGGTTCCCCAGCGCCTTTTCAGTTCCGCCTTGGCAACATCTGTCAATCCCTTAGTGTGTTCGTTAAAATATTCGTCAATCTTATCCTGGGATGTAATTTCTTGGTCCACTCGGCGAGCTTCATACCGTAAATCCAGAACCGCCTTGTCCGCAACCGCCTCGTTGTATTTGTAGGTATGAATATATGGGCCAAAGACGGCGATGCTATTTTTGTCAATTTTGAGAAGAGGTGTACCGGTGAAACCGATGAATGTCGCTTGTGGCAGCAATTCCTTCATTGCTCTATGTAGCTTACCCGATTGTGTTCGATGACACTCGTCCACAAATACGAAGATATCGCTCTTGGCGGCAAAGTCTACGGGCAGATTACGCTTGATATCCGCAAAATATGCATCGACATCACTCTCTTCCAGCATTCCTGATCGGCCAAACTTAAAAATAAGCGAGCAGATAAGCCACTTATCTTTAGTATTGAGTTGGGCAACTAAATCCCGCGAGGTCTTGGTGCGGTAAATTTTCTCCTCCACGCCCATGAACACTTTCTCAATTTGATCATCAAGCTCTATGCGATCGGTGAGAAGGAGCACCCTCGCATCCGTCATATGCTCGTGAATCCATTTGGCCAGCCATACCATGGTCAGGCTCTTACCGCTCCCCTGTGTGTGCCAAATGATTCCACCTTCGTGGCGCCTAACATACTCTTGCGCCGCTTTGACGCCAAAGTATTGATTATGCCGGCAGATCTTTTTTATACCACTATCGAAAACAACAAAGTCGTGAACAATATCGAGAAAGCGCTTCTTCTCGCATAGCTGGAGGATATGCCGGTCCAGTCGATTATCTTTTTCAAACCCGGACTCTTTCCAGGTGAAAAAATATTCTTCAGTTGCCTCAGTGGTGCCAAACCGTAAGCCCTCGGTGTCGTTGCCTGCCATCAGAAGCTGCATCGTGGTAAAAAATGGCTTTATAAAATCATCCTTCTGATTTCCGATATTCTGCCGGATACCCTGGGAGACCGAAACTGTACTTCGCTTGAGCTCAATTACTCCCAGCGCGATACCATTAATGTACAGCACTATGTCCGGCCGTTTGGTACGGTTGCCGCGAATAGTCACTTCTTCAGCTATAGCAAAATGATTGTTTTCGGGATGTTTCCAATCTATGAGCCAAACGTCTTTATAATGCTCGCCCAAGCCTTCTCGAACCTTAACTCCATAACGAAGTAGACCATAGACACCCTTGTTTAGGTCATAGAGGCTCGTGTTTGAACGGTTTGCTTCTCGCTTGAGCTCATCTACCGCTTTGTCAATTTGACGCTCATTATAACCCGAGCGAGCCAAGAAATTTTTTAAATATTCTTCCTCAATATTGCTGTTTTCTTCGCGGTTTTCCCAATTGCCTAAGTAATCATATTGAAGCTTGTCTCGGAACAGCTTAACAATTCTATCCTGTGTGATTCGTTCTATTTGTCCTACGTTTGCCATAAGATCTTCTTTTATTTTATTCGATAAAAATCTTCATACCAAGCTTTCCATTCATCAAGTACCGCATCCCGATTATCGCCTTTGTTTTGAGCCTTATCAACTGCCTTAAGGACATCTTTCGACGTGAAAACGGAAAACATCGGAATATTATCAATAAGTTTCCTGAAGCGATCTATTGTGCGGTTCAGATAGATATTATCGGGGTGTCTGACGACCGAAAAGTAAACATGTTTGAATGGTATGCGATCGTCTTTCTCTACTGAAATCGCTAGCAATATATTGCGCCACAGCTGATTCATACCGCCCTTAAAAGGGCATTTATCATAATCTGCATGGTTGGGGAAGACTGAATAATGCTCTTCCATGATATTCCAATAATTGAATCCCTTGGCGCTGTGATAATAGCAAGTATCCCTATCCTTAATTATCTCTTCCATACTTTTATTGCAGTTATGCCGTTCGGTTTTTCCGTTGCTTTTGGAACCACCGCAAGTCGTAAACTCTTTCTCCGTTAGCTTATGCTCAATAAGCCAGAGACATAATTCAGGAGGCTCGGCGCTATTATAGTAAGCTATTGCAATATCTGAATCCGTGCCGGCAATTGCGCTGTGGTCATTAAGGCTGTTAAATTCTTCATCCCAGTACTCTATTCTATAGCCCCGGCAAAGCTGGTCGCTAGCGATGCTACCGAAATCAGCTTTTATGCCCCGAAGTACCTGATTAACCTTATGGCTTTTAATTATAGGCAAGAATAAATTGGCATTAGCCGCCTGCGAGCTCACGATATGATTAAAGAACTTATGAATTCTGAAGGGTTGATCGGCAAGGTGCTTTTTAAACATATTACGGATAGGCTCATATATTACTGGAGATTTATCGATATATTCTTCAGGCAAGATCGCATCATATGGATTATTCCTGTAATATCCGGGCTCTTCGGTAATATTTCCCCATTTCCGATTAATCAGATGAATATACATTTCCCTTTGAAATTCATTTTGCGTATTTGGTAAGCGATACTGTTTACCATTTCTTTCGATTATTTTCATCGACCCTAGACCAGCCTAACCTTTCCGGCTAAAAGCACGTGCATCATGCCTTGTTTAATTTGTTGATATTTTAACAGCTTGCTATTCAGATTCTCTATCTCCAAGTCCATGTCGGATAACACATGGATAATGGCGGTTTGTTCATTATGTTTTGGCATTATTATTTCTAAATCGTAAAGATCCTTAGCATGTAAATGATGAATAGTGGTCCCCTTTGTTAGTTGCGCTATATCATTTTTGTAAATGTAAGTTAAACAATATGCAAGAAAGGTCGGGTTGTATGTGTTATTCATTTGCCTAATAATGTTTATATCGCCTCCGAGAAGTACGCCATGGATTTGCAAAGCCGCTGCCTTGGCTAGGTCAATACCCTTAGTAGTTGTTGACCCAGGAAGCAACACGTCGCCATACTTTGATGGTATACCTTCGTTGGCATTAGTTTTGCTCTGAACGTTTACAATATTTTCACCGTAAGTCGTAAATAATTCACCATAAAGTATGCAATAATGTTTGCCGGACTCATTTAATTTACCTTTTGATAATCCTTGCCCCTTTATGATCTCCGCAAAATCTCCCAGCCTTTTTAATTCCCACTTCCCCTTAAATCTCGGCAGCCTGCGCTTACCGGTAAGCAGTTCCTGCATCCCGCCTTTCTTTATGGCGCGCTTTTTAGCGATGATCTTTTCCAGTCCTTCAATCAGCGCATCGGTATCTGAGAGGACGGTGGCAATGGCGGTTTGTTCGGTTTTTGTGGGGGGAATAGGAATCGATATCTTACCGAGGCTACTTGAATAAATATGAACTACTGCATCACCTTGACCCAGTTGCGATTTTTGTGCAACTACGATTTTGTAATTCATTAAAAATCCCAAGTATTTCGAATCGTAGTCGTCGGGAGATAAAATAATAATATCTCCGCCTGCATAGGCCTCTACAGCATCCAAATAGGCGACGCATTTGCCAATCTCTTCGGCTGTTTCACCCGAACCTGCGAAAAGCAAATCACCGGCTTTTATACTTTGACTTTGTCTTGCAGTTTCTTCGTTAATAAAGGAGTAAAAGCGCTTAACATATTCGTCATGATGGGTATAGATTTCGCCATATCTTATGCATGGAATACCTTCAATTAGAACAGAGTCTTTTTTTATGTTTTTCCCTTTTTTAAACGTTCCAATTTCTGATAATGTTCTTACATTCCAATCACTAGGAATCGCACCAATTTCAGTTTGCTTATAACCTTTTGGTATGGATTTCGCAGAGGTACTCGCCATATCTATTTCTTTTCCAGTTTGAATTGGACCTTATATGTGTAAAAATCAATATTTGGGGTCACCGTTAAAGCCCTGCGGATTTTGATATCATCTTCAAAAGCTATTATAACGCCTTTGACCTTTTGATTCGGCTCAGCCAGTTCTTCTTTTACGTACCCCATATAGCGCTGTACCTGCCCGACGACCACATCGCTCACTCTGCCTTTTTTCAATTCAATAACAAGGATTTCTTTTTTGTCCTTTTTAATCGCCAGGATGTCTATAGGACCCGTATCGCTCGGATACTGCTGCCCTACCATTTCACCGTCCTCTTCAAAGATATCATAGCGGCGGCCAAGTCCAGTCGAACGCCAGTTTCGCACAAGGAAATCCTCGAGATGCTGTTCAAGAGCAAAAACACCCGGATCCTCTATTGTATCATCAGTCGCTACAATAGAAGCTGGGCGGCTCCCTGAAATTAGCTTTTCAATCTCATCCGCGTATTTAGAAATATTGCTTACGGTACCGATTGCCCCGGTTGAGTTCCTGAGAGGTTCAGTAAATTCTGTCCGGGAAATCAATCTAGAATACCAGCGAATAGGTCGGCGGTGCTGCCATTCCTCGCCCTTGTGATATTCGTAGTCGCCAGTAACTTCGCCAGCGTAGTAATTCCCCTTGCCATCCGGGCATAGCGCTATATCGCCGACCTGTACGCCTTTGCAGATAGTCCAGAGCATCCCACAGGCAAGCCCGGCCGCGATTTTGGTTTTGTCGGGATTCTGTTCAAGAAAGATCGGGATGAATTGTTTATTAAAATCCCGCCAATTATCAGGCAAATGATGCGTAAGGTCTCTATCATCTATAAATCCCGCGGCGATAAAATTGCCTTTATAGGCTTCCTCGGCAAAGGCGCTTTTCCGGCCAAGCATGATACGATAGTAGTTTTTCATAATTATGCTTTAAACCCCATCTTATTTAAATGTTCATTAACCTTGGCGGCCAGGCCTTCAACTTCGCTTGTCATATCAGGAAGAGGTTTCTCGTAGCGTACCGATAGCTCTTTCACCCTCCCAGCCAGGCGTTGCGAGAGACGGTCAACTTCTCCCATGATCCGATCTTGAAGCGCTTCCATCCATTTGCAATCAACTACCAGGGACTTTATTTCATCGAGCGTTAGCTTAGGATACTTGGCGAGTATTTTATTCTCAATCGCTTTTTCCAGGTCTTTGATTTCCTTCTTGGTCTCGGCTTCCTTTTCAAAAAGTGCCATGTACTGTTCAAGCACTTCTAACTCATCCGCATAGTCGAGGTCGGCCTTAATTTCTTTTATGCGCTTCTGCACCGCGCCTTTGGAAATCTTGTCATTATCGATTACGTCAGAGAGAAGCCCTTCCTCGCCGCTATGCTCATCTTTTATTTCATCCATTTGAGCGTTTATTTGTTCCAGGGTCGAGACGAAATCATCAAGGGCGTTTTGGTCAGCAGCAAAATATGTTTTTATTAATAGCGGAATCGGAATTAGCCGACCTTCTAATCCCCAAAGACCGGCTATGTCCTTTTTCTTGTTATCCTTTCCCTTTTGCAATCGCAAAACCCGATTACCAGCTTTCCAACCTTCTGTAGTCAGGATATAAGCATCGTCCTGCATTTCCTCTTCCCAGTAGCTCATTAGTTGCTGGTAGATGTCGTATTTATCGATTAGGCGAAGGGAAGCACAAGCAGCAAGTAACTCATCGGCAATGGATTGGATTATTGCTTTGGGGTGATCTTTTGTGGTAGTTCTTTTCAATGAGTCTGTCGTTTTCGATCGCCAGGACGTAAAAACCTTCAGCGTAATCTTACGAAACTTCTCAAATTCGGGATGCTTCAGGATGGCTTTCTTTACGTCATCGGCTTTTATTGAAAGCTCGCTATATCCGTGACGTCTAAATGCTTTGAAAAGTGATTTTTCAAGGGTCGGGCAAACATCCCAATAATCCGAGAGCGCGGTAATGTCAGCGTTTGGAATACCACCCTTAAGATGTGCCTCGATATCCTGTATATCTTCAGGCTCCTGTGTATCAATATAGCGTGGCAGGTTTAAGTTATACTGATTCTTTTCGCTGATTTCTTCGTTTGGCACAAAGCGTGAATATTTTGGTATCTCAAGTTGGCCTTCCCAGGTATTGATGATTTTTCGTATGTCCTGCTCGCGAAGCCTGTTCTTATTGCCGTCTTTCATAAATCCTTTGGAAGCATCTATCATGAAAACACCTTTGCGGCCTGAGGCATTCAGTTTATCGGGTATGATAATGCAGGCCGGAATGCCGGTTCCAAAAAACAGGTTGGCGGGTAGGCCAATTATACCTTTTATATAACCACGCTTAATTAAATTACTGCGGATCTCTGCCTCGACGTTACCCCTAAAGAGTACACCATGCGGTAGGATCACTGCGCCGGTGCCAGTACTCTTCAAGGATTTCAGGATATGTAAAAGGAAGGCATAGTCGCCGTTCTTTTTGGGCGGGATACCGAAACCATCGAACCGACCATATAAGTCTTCCTCAGGATTAAAACCGTTACGCCATGACTTATATGAAAACGGTGGATTAGCGACAACATAGTCATACGTAATAAGCTCATCATGATTAGTAAATAGCGGATTTGAAAGCGTACTCTGGCCCTTTTTGATCACTGCTGTAGGTTCGCTGTGAAGCCACATATTCAGAATCGCTAAACCTGCCGTCGCGTTGTCAAGCTCTTGGCCGTAAATAGAGATTCCGCGTGGCGTTTCTGCTGCTACCTTGAGGAGAAGAGAACCACTGCCACAAGTAGGATCATAAACAGTTTGCCTTCGCCCAGTTGCCTTGTCAGCATTAATAACTTTGGCCATAACTCGAGAAACTTCAGCTGGCGTATAAAACTGTCCCTTGCTTTTACCAGATTGGACAGCGAAGTTTTTCATCAGGTATTCATAGGCATCACCCAGAAGATCGTCACCTTCGGCCCGATTGGTACTAAAGTCCAGTTCCTTATTTTCAAAAATGGCTATTAAGTTTGAAAGGCGGTCCTGCATATCCTTGCCCTTGCCGAGCTTGTCCTCATCATTAAAGTCTACGGCATCTATGACGCCCCGCAATTCATTGGCTTCGGCAAGTTTGCTTAGGACTGTATTAAAACCCTCTCCTATATTTGGTTTACCTTTGAGTTTCACAAGATCCGCAAAGCTGCCGCCCTTTGGTATTATGACGTCGGAGTTAGCTATGCCCTCGTATTTATCCGAAACATATCTTACAAACAAGAGCACGAGAACATAGTCTTTGTATTGCGATGCATCCATAGGGCCGCGTAATTCATCGCAGCCCTGCCAGATTGAGCTATAAAGTTGAGATTTTTTTATTGCCATAATTTCGCTTTCACTAAATCACCTAACCTAATGCCAAATCCATCAACAGCTTTCGTTAAACGGTTCGCATCGACAGAGATTATATTTGGGGGTTACCAACTCTCATCCAACAGCTTTATATCAAAAACCAACTAACCCAATATAAATTGTCAATCATTAGAGTAAAAGTCAAGTCCGCAATGATTTCAGGGGGAAATTTTAGCTTGAATTAGCGATTATTTGATTTATCCATATATATATTTAATTTGTCAAATAAAAAAGCCCCCACCAAAATGGCAGGGGCTGAGTGTTGGGCTACCAACCGCAGACTTTCCAGAGCTTCTTACGCATAGCTGGGCCAAATCGCTTCCGGTGATCATACAGCTTGGCCTGGATGATCTCGGGTGTGTCACTCTCATAGATGATTGACCAAGGGTACCCGAGAGGCGGATGTTTCATTCCACCAGGGTGGCTAGGATATAATGTGAATAAGCCCTTCTCGATAAAAACAGTGACGGAATCCTTGGTTTTATCGGTCAAATAGAATGGGTAATCTGTCTTATCAAACCGAAGGACATGCGTCTCCAATATCTCGGTTGGCTTCGACCTATAGGATATGACGGCCCGATAGAACTCGTCCTGCAGCTTTCCCTGGATTTTAGGATCGGTCACGGCGAACTTCTCACGTATGTAGTTTTCCCCATACCTTGCGATATCAATCCAGATATGGTACCAGATCCTGTGAGGTTGGTCGATTTTTGATATGAGGCATATGATGCCATTGTGGTTTATTAGCATAGTATGCTCCTATGACAAAACTGTCAAAGATTAACACTTATTATTGTGGTTGATTGGATATTATTCCATATGTTTTTATCCGATTTCCATGCCATTTTGGCGGGTACCCACCCTTACAGTTTAGATTTCAGGCTTTCACCGATTTGGTAATCCACATGCCTGAGCTCGCCGAGCAATTTGCTGCAATCCTCATATGTCTCTTTTGGAAGATCTTCAGCGTCTAGCCTGGGGTTGCCTGATGATTTTCTTTGTAACATCAGCTTTAGATTGGGCTGGTTTATGAATTTCTTTTTGTATTTCATTCGAGTAAATCTCCTATAAAATGCTCCATATATTACCTGAAATCACCCGTTTTGGGCCAATATTGTCACTAAAATGGCCAAAAACTCACTAAAATTGCACGGTTTCGGAAAACCTCACCATTTCTAACCGTATAATAAATAGTGGCTTAATCGGAATATTGGTGATTCAGTGAGTGTAGTGAGCGATTTTAAAAACTCTTGAAAATATACTAAAATACAATTTAGCATTATTTTTGTTGTTTTTTATATTATATACTCACTAACTCACTAAAAATGCTGTAAGTATATAATAAATAACAGGATAACCTTAGTGAGTGCGGGGCCAGCTCACTCACTTTTTAGTGACTCCACACTCACTAAGATTTGTTGTATCTACTTATCACCATTAGAGATAGGCAATACTCCAAAATGGCCGTTTAGCCTTCGATTCTTGCCTATTTTGGGTGTTTAGGGCCTGTTATTCACCTTCCAGCATGCGTATCCGTTGTATTTGGTTGAGCGCACAGGAGGCATCAACTTCCTAACCGTCTCAAAAGACCATTTGCCATTGCTGATATTGCCGACCAACTCTCTCAAATTGTTGGTTGTGAGCACTCCATTATCCCCGATCTTCTCGAAAAGCACAGTAGGATAGTAACCGCGCTTCTCGGTAGCTATTGCCTGCATTGTATCAACGTCAAACTTCATCAGGGCAGCAATAAAATTTTGAATTGGCCCATTACTTCTATCCTGAAGGTCTTTTTTGGCTGATGTACTCTTGGGACATTTGCCAAAATTCGGCTCAATCTTCATCCTTTTAAGCTTACAGACTACATCAGGCAATTCCAGCCTCAATTCTTCTAAACGCTTCTGAAAGGTATCGACGCCAGCAGCGGTATCAGTCGCCGTCTGCCTGAATAATGGTATATTTTGCAGCTTTGCCTTTTTCGACCTTACGACATATGTCCGGCGGTCATGTTTGTTTATCGATACAGGATTGGAGTTATTAGAATAGATAAAGCAAACTGCGTGATTAGGAGTACTTACACGAGCGATATATTTTTTCTCAATGGTAATGGTAGGATCAAACATTCTCTTTATTTTTCTCAGCGTTTTGGACGCTATCCCGGCGTTTTCGGCCGCGTCCTCTGTTTCATGAAACCCTATATAGAGCCTGTCTACCAGGTAATCGTTATATTGGCTCTCTAAATCCTCCTGGCCCAGGTTCAATGAGCAATTTTCCAATCCCAAGAGCGGCGCCATAAGATGTTGTTCGAATATGCCCTTGCCAGCACCGCCATCTTCATTAATGACAACCGGTATAACAAGAAACCTCTCATGGTCCTGCAGCATTTTGGCCAGCAGTTTTTTTACAGTATCATCGCTATTGAAAACGTTCTTATACAGCATATCAAATACAGGAGTAGGCTTTGGCTTGTATGCGGTGTTATATTGTCTAAACCAGTGTTCGGAAGGCTTAAAGCGATTGAACTTCTTTATTCCAAATTCATCATTAAAAAAGCCAAAATCAAGCTTGGGATCATATACGCTTTTCATCTCATCAAAAGGATCAGGCATATTGCGCCCGCCGTTTAGCAGTTTAAACTTATTCTTCCAATCTCCCTTGTTTTTGTATGTGATAATATCGCGATGTTCTATATCTACAAAAGTATATGTCTGAAGCTCCGTGTCCAAAAAGAAATCCCCGACATCTTTCTCGTTTGATCGTTTTTTTGTGGCTCTTGATTTATAGCCAGGTTCTATCTTCTCCCTGAATTCATGCCAATGGAAATCCTTACACCTGTCGCCAAAGCATTTGAAAACTAACGCGCCATTTTCAAGCCGATAGATATATGAGTTGTTAATATGATCAATATGAAAAGGACAAGTTCTCAAAGCCCAGACTTCTGCATTAGGATTGGTTATTTTTCGCGGCTTATTTGAAGTTATATTTAACTTATCTTTATGCTTTTCCAACCAGGATTCTAATTTAAATCGTGCGTCTTTATATAGATATTCCTCTTGTTCGCTTTTCTTTATTTGTTTGATAGGCTCAGCAAGCTTTTCTATCAAATCTTTTCTGACACAGATTAATTCGTCTTTTTGGGGTGATTTATGCCAGAGAATGCGTGCCATTCTATGGGGACAATCGGAAGTATCTGATCCTTTGCGAGCCATTGTCCCATACAGTTTCCAGATACGCGACGGGTTATAAACTGATGTATCGACCTTAACATCATCGCTAGTGAAATTTAAATCTAAAGTCTGCAATGCATTTGCTATAAGCCCGGAATCATCTGTTTCGATATTAATCCTATACATTAAATGAGCGCCGTTGCCAGAGTCGGCTATCACCGGTGTAGGCCAGCCTTTATCACCAAGATATGATGTGATTTCCTCAGCTATGTTCAATGCCTTTTCGTGTTGGAGGTTAGTCGATGATGTCCCCCGGGGTCTTTCGGGGTCAATGTCAATTAAAAAATAACGGCGTTTCAGAATCTCACTATCGTTAGTTGCAAATTCTGAAACGACAAGCTTGTTTTTCGATCTGGCCAGTAATTGAGGGATTACTGGATTTGGTGTGAAATAGAAGCTTTCTATCTTCTCATATTCCCTCTCAACTCGCTGAACTTCATCAACCAATTTATCAAGATCGTTAAAGTAACCGGACAATCTTTTGCTATAGCCATAGTCATTCGTTGCCTTGACAATTCGAACCTCAACAATTTGATCAGGTTCGAGTAAATATTCCAATGACTTTTTTATTTCTGCCTTAAGAGTCCTTTCTTGCTGTGTTGTCATAATTATTTGTTGGTTGAATATTTGTTCCGTTGTACATCAAAGTTTTTAAATTGCGAATAGATCTTGCATAAGCCAGCGGTGCGATGCTCGCTTTACCTTGATAAAAGTCGTTCGATAATTCGTTAATACCATTGCCTTCAAATACGAATGTAGATTTATTGTTTACTCTTACATGTCCCGTTAGCGGCTTGTCTTTCGTAAGTAAGAATGCCGCCAGGTAGAAATCGTTTGTAGTAATTGTAGAATTCATCAGCCGTGTATTTGGTTTTGCCAGGCTCCTTAATTGGGGCTTGGCTTGTTGTTAATATTTATAAAACTGGCCAATCATACTGACCAGAGTATTCCAAGATTTCAATGTTTGGATGCAGTGGAATTGGTTAAGGGTTAATCCTTGCAGTGCTCAACAACCTGATCCAGCAATATTTCGTTCTCGGAAAGTTCAGCCATCACTGAAAATGGGAGGTTGTCGGTAATATACTTTGCCAGTTGATTCTTGAGCCTTGCCCTACTCCTGACATCAGGTTTTTTCTTCTTCGCTTCAAGATGATATTTAAAGGCATCGAAAACTGGATAGCCGTTGATCCTTACCTGGGAGATCCAGCTATTGGAAATCGTATTCTTTTCGCCAGAACGTTGGCCCGCTTTCCATACCTCGTTTTCTGGACAATCCAGAGCCACTGCCAGCCGCTTGGTCAGATCATCGTTTAATCTTCTGATTCCGTTCTCCAGATGGCATACAAAGCCTTTGGAAACGTTCATGCGGTATGCCACTTCAGCCAAGGTTAACTTTCGCGCCAGACGGAGCGACTTCAAATCAGGGGTTTCTTTCATATACGAAGTATACATTAATATCGTAAACATGTCAAGGGGTTTTTTGTTTTTTTTTCCTCCCGTCAGCCCGATTTCATGCAGATTTTATAGAATCTTGTTGACCCCAGATGACAGCTCAAAATTGTCCGCTGAGGGACTTGAAAATCTGGGTGGCTCCGGAACTCCAATTCCCATCTGCGCTAAGTTATTGTAGGATCGTCGGGTTGGCCATTGAGGTTCGCAGCGGAATCGCAACCCCATGTTGAATATAACCTTACAGGATTCATCGTTTTGAGATTAACCCTGGCTCTGTGATCATTTGCTGGCAATCGTGGCTTAGAGGGCTTTGCCGTGAAGTTATAAATATTTAAAATATCCCGAATGAAGTTTCAAATAAAATGAAAGGCAAGTCACTCGTTCATATATCTTTCGAGTAATATATTTCAAAAATGCCAGAATACAGACTTTACTATCCACGGCTACAATAATATATTAACGCTATGGAAAATCCGATGGAATTCGATTTAGATAGTTATATAGAAAAGATCTGCTCTAAAGCTGAAGTCGATCCAGATGAAAAATTGGGTGAAATACTAGATCTCTCCCAAATAGTAGCCGACATACTAAACAGAAACATTGATCCCTCAAAATATCCAATACTTAAAAATACATTAGCGTGCGATAATAGGTTTTGCTTTATTACTTTCAGAGAACTCATACGAATTGTTATCGTCCAGAATTGGAATCCATTTAATGACGCAGGCCAATTTACAGCATTTGAATTTATTAAATTACTAAAGAACTTTAGTGTGGAATCTGGGCTGCCGTCCGAGCCTAGTCTTAATAAGTATGTTCATTATATTAAGAAGTATTACGGCATTCCTCACTTTGTTTCTAATATGTCATACGCCGAATATCTTCTTCTGGAGATAGAATCATTATTATCCTCGACCACAAATTCTGTCATTGTTCGCGGGGAGCCAGGGATTAATAGTGATGCAATTGTCGAGACCATCATTAATCTCATCGACCACTCCCCTATTACTCCCGAACTAATAGAATTCATAATATCCGATAAAAGAATCATTTCAAATTATATCATTAGATCAATTATTACAAAAGCGATTAGTTGTCCTACGGACATTAAAGATATGGTTTTCCGAGAAGCTTTCATCGATAGTTTTAAAGTTCTATCCTTTTTTCAAAGATTAATTCCAAAATGGTTGTTTAAAAATAACTTGGGGCGTTTTTCAAAGAACGTAGATTATTTTGCAAGATCTGCCATTAAACGAAATCCTAAATGTCGTTCGATCATCAATGATTATCTTATTCACACAATTACTAAAGAAAATATTGAACGACCTAGGGGGTTAAGAGAGAATTTGAGGCATTTTCTTGCAGTTCGTCTCAAATTGCCAACATTAACACGCAAAGAAATAACATGCTCCGAAGTACAAGACAATGAATTGATTCGGGAACTTATTAATAATATCACAAGCCCAATTTCATATTCGAACAACACGATATTTAGTTTCCTTCTAGACTGTCAAACAGAAGATATTTCCATTTATGTCAAAGATATTAATAAGGCAGGAGAAACCTTTAGGAAAATGATAAAAACATTGATTAACGAAAGAGAATTATCGGGCCTTGAAGATAAGGAAAGGCTTAATAATATTCGACTTATAATATGTAAAGACTCATCTCCATTAATAAACAAATCGACCTCAACTGATAAGGCAAGAATGGACGATTTGGGTTGGTTCAATTCAAGAACTGTGGTTCTTTATCCTTTCAGGTTTCTAAGGATAGATATACCCTTACTAACCTACTTACACTATAATTACCTGCAACTAAGGCTTAGTAACCAAGAGGATCCGGAGAAGAATAATATCTGCAATAAAAGTATTATTTTCCCGTGGGTTCTAATAAAATTCTGGTATTCAATTGAATCCTGGCCTGGAAACTACAAGCAATTTGAAACTCATATTTGCAATTACATCTCAAAATTCATGAGACTTTCTAAGACAGATCTCCTTGAATATATTGATAATCCTGACTTAAAAAAAGCCGCGTTGGAAAGTGATCGTGATGACGATGGGAAGGATATTCCTACGAAGATAGCACTGGAAGAAAACAAGAAAACATTTTTCAAATTACTGAGATTGGTACAAAACCCGAATTTTGATGTGTTTATAGCCACACAGGATCTGGCACCATATGACATTATTACGATTGATGAACTGTTATCTAAACCATATTTATATTATGCACTCCGGCAGTTCGACAAAGAAAAAAACGAGTGGGATTTTGATCCTGAAACGATCAAGAAGCTAATGACTTTATCTTCCTCCACGGCATTAACCGAGCCGAGGGATTTTTGCCATGAGTTATTTGGAGAAGTTTCAGCTAAAAGCTTAGATGACAAAACAGGTAGTACCGGACCTATTTGTGACCAGCTACCCGAAAATAAAAGGAAAGACAAACGACCAGCAATATCTCCAAAAATAAAAAAGGCAATAAAGCCCCTAATTCTTCCTGAGGGTACTTCTTGGAAAGATCTCAGTGTTAAATGGTCGTATGATAGCTGCGTATTCGATTCACTAAAAAGTAGTTATCCGCCCTGGCAAGAAGTGCGAACCTGCAAAGAAATGGGATTTGAAAGTCTTCGGCCCGAAGGGCGCCCAATCAAAGAATGGGAGTCTATTTTGAGAAAACTTGCCGAGAATAAAGGGCGCATTAATGTTGAAAAGCACGACTTGTTTTTACCGCAAAGTATAGATAAAGCAAATAAGAGGCTCGCCTTGTTTTTTAAAACCAAAGAGAACCTCATTGTTTTAGATGAGATAGACAAAAAGTATCCCTTCTATTATTCCAAATTTAAAATCCAAAAAAGAACTCTATAAAATATTCAATAATTCTATTTCCTTTCAATAATGCATTTCCTCAATCTGGATAATGCAAATAATGCATAAATAAAATTCCCAATATATTTCTTAACTTCTTACCTGCCATAGCGTTCCCTCTGCCACTGTCTCTATTAACAACCGTATAGTGCGTCAAATAAATATAGATAAGAAGTGTAAGCAAAGAATAGGAGGATAACTAAAAATGAGCGCTCAAACATCAAAAACCCTAACAAAAAGTGGCCACTCTGGAAAGGAGGCCGTCTATGAGCAATGAGTCTCAACCACAGAAAAATAAATGTCAATATTTTTGCAAGGAGGTTTTTTGAAACCACAAAAAACAATAGTAACTATTCAGCAGCTCTGCGAGATGTTGGGATACTCTGATCCGGAAAAGGTCGCAGCGGAGGCAGACAAGGCTGGCATCATTTTCGAAATTGCCGGTACTCCGCATGTTTATAAAGAGGATTGGGATAAATACCTGCAGAAATCCGCCGCATCCCAGCTTTCAGCACGCGCCAAATCCGGAAAGACGCTGGCGGAAACTGACCAGCTGGGAATCGTAAATTCAAATCTTAAACGTCTCCCAGAGTCTATTAGAATCAAAGAACGCAAGCTGCGGGCCAAGGAAACCCTTTACAAAGGGGCCACCACCGACAACGAGAAATACATTCTCAGTGGCGAAATCAGCAATCTCAAAAATGAGCTTCAACGACATCGCGAAAACCTAAAAAAGGCGGAAAAGCGCCAGAAAGAAATTCTCGCTCAAAGAGCTGCCGAGATCGACGCTTTGGAATCTGAAAATGTGGAAGCGTCCGAAGAGGCATCTGCCACTGAGACTGAATCTTCGGAGGAATGACCGTTAACCTTAAACTGCCAGGTTGCCGCCCCTTTTGGGGTGGCACTGGCGGAATGGACTTTAACATGAAAGAAAGAAATTCAATATCAGTTGATGCTTACTGCCACAAACAAGCAGACGCTGGCCTTCGTAAACGTATGGTCAACTGGATCAAGGAAACTGGGGCTCTCATAACCGTCGACGGAAAGAAGCACATCGATATCCCCAAATTCGATGTTTCCATCTTAAAGGCCCTCGACGAAGAGAGAGATCGAATTCAGACAGAATTCGATTTTCGTTCAGCGAGCTTGCATGTAGCAAAGGCCTTTGATCTTTTCGAGGCTCGTTTGCTTTATTTGGCTTGGACTCAAGACAGATGTTTTTATGACAAGAATGCAGATTCGACGGACTTAAGGCGCCGGTTCAAAAAAGATTCCCAGAGTTTTGGAGAACTGGCCGATCGATTAATTCAAGCATATGAGCTCTTTTTTGATGCCGAGCCGAGTAAGGTGGAAATTTCCAACTCAAAAGGCACAATCGATGAAGATCGATATTATTTGTAACCTCGGCCTGGGATTTTCCATTTGCCGTTGTTACCACGTAACTCAATTTAATTTCAAATGGAGGTAAGAATGAAAGCCGATAAATTAATTTTACTAAATATTTATTGCTACGATTACAGAGATCGCGACCTCTTTGATGTCATATTAGGATGGATGGTAGAGGCCAAGGCGCTAAAGACGGTTGACCACGAGATATATGTAATTGTCCCAAAGTACACCGATTTTATGCTGAAGTTCCTCGACGAAGAAAAAGAACAAGTTCAAGACAAAGATTCTGCATTCCGGTACTGGGCCATTGCTTATGATTTCTTTTCCACTCGCAACAATTTTGTCTATCAGCTTCGACATAAATTTCTCTGTGAAGAGGATGCAGACTTAGCGGAATTGAGACGTCAGTTTAAAGTCGTCTCTCCGAAGTTTAAGGAAATAGCTGAACGCTATGTTCTTGCCTGTGAACTCCGGCTCGATCTGAAATCCAAAGAGCCGAAATCAAAAATCACAAGAAAGGAAGCTAGGAGAAAACCGGAATAGCTGGTAGGAAGTAATTTAACAAGCCCGGGTCGCCGTTCCATCCGGCGCCGGGCTTAATAGGAGTAAATCATGAAAAATTCAAGTGAACAAAAACCGATCTTCCTTTACAACTACTTCGGTCACCATGACGTTTGCGGCAAAGATTGTGAGAAGATTGTAGAATTGATAAAACCAGCAAACGCCGTAGTTACTGATGGCGAATTCGAATTCCTTGATATCGAATTATATGATCGCTTCATATTGTCACATCTCGAAAAACTCAAAAAAGAAGCTGAAAACGAGAGCACTTACGCCAAGGCATATGAATATGTATGCGCGGCAGACAACTATATCGATGATAGACGCCGCTTTGTCAGCCTGGTAACCTTGAGTTACGCCGATTGTTGCCCTAACAAGAGAAAGACATCTAAACGAGAATTTGAATTCGCTTCTGCCAATTTAAGTGCCCTTTTCGAACATTTCATTCATGCCCACAACCATCTATTCGAATCTACGCCAACACCTGCCGATTATCACAATCCAAAGGATTCGACGATAGAAAGTACAAATACGGATTAAAGTAGTGTCAAATCCCTCCCTGTCGCTGCTTCTGCGGTGGCCGGGGGAAAGATAAGTAAAAGATTAAGATAGGAGGCTTCGATGGAGATCGGCGATCCCAAAGAAATGAATTTTGATGATAAGGAGCTTAGAGAAATAGAGGCTACCTGCGGTCCTGGATGTAAGCTTCTCGGCCCCAACGATACTTTTGAATTTACATGCTCACGATGCACGCGTTGCTGCAAAAACCGCTCAGATTATCATCGTTTCAATAAGATGATTCTGGTGCCCTACGATATCATACGAATATCTCGACGCTTAAAGATGACAACGACTGAATTCTTATCTCGGTACACCGAGTTTGAAGCGCGCCCTGTGACTCAATCAATGGAGGTTGCTTTAAAATTCGATGGGGATGAATACGACAATAAATGCCCCTTTCTGGAAAACGATCAGTGCCGGATTTACGATGATAGACCAATGGGTTGTAGGTTGTATCCACTTGGTAGAGCGTTTGAAGGTGATAAATATGTCATTGTCCTTCCAGAAAGTCATAATGACTGCGCGTTAGGTACAGGTCAAAAGTGGATTGTCCATGATTGGCTAAAAAGCATGGATCTGTTTCATTATTTCAAGTACGACAGGCCCCGGCATTTATTTCATAGACTCGATCGCGATAAGTTTAACAAACTGCCAGCGGAAGAACGAGATACTTTTTTCAGGTGTCTCTATGACATGGATTCGATAGCGACTTTCAAGGAGAAGGATAACAAACCTATGTCAGTTGAACAAACAATATCCACTATCTATATGCTTTGTGAAGAAATCCTTAAAATGCGCGGATGTCTCAAAGATTCTGGAATCGCAGATAATGGTGGAGATTGATATATCAGACCCTCCCGCCTGCTTATTCCCTCCAGCGGCCAGAAGACGATTTTGAGATTAATTTTTGAGGTATAAGAAGATGAACACCTGGCCCGACGGTAAATTGACGAAGACGGTTAACGAGGTCGCTGGTATGCTCAGCGTACACCGCAATACGGTTCTTCGCTGGGTTAAATCCGGACGGATGGCATGCACAAGATATGGACGTAACACGGTTCACTTTACTTACGACCAGGTTATCGAATTTATCGAGGATAACGGGATCAGGACAGAAATTAATTATCCGGAGGAAAGGAGGTGAGTAGGGTGCCTTCGCTATTCAAGATGAAGTTAAGATCTGGGAGATACAGTTGGACCGTCCGATATCGGGAGAACGGAAAGCAAAAAACGTATACTATTGGCTGTTGTGATAAGCGTACTGCTGAGAAAGTTTTCCATCAGGTATGTTCTCTGATTGCGGAAGGTAAATTTGTCCAGAAGAAGGCAGAAAACAAGATTCTCAGTCAGTTTTCCTCCGAGTACATGGATTATTGCCATCAAGTGAAGGCACCAAGGACGGTAAAGCGTGAGAGGAGAATACTCCAGAATCTCATTGAGTTTTGCGGCGATATAGATCTTCGTTCCATCCAACCCCTCACAATGGAGAGCTACCGGAAGCATCGACTTGATAGCGGGATTTCACCTTCGACAATTAATCTTGAGTTCCGGCACCTCAAGGTAGCTTTCAATACTGCCAAGAGATGGGATCTAATGGACGTCAATCCACTCGAGGGTATCCGATACATAAGGGTGCCGCAATCCGAGTATCCGAGATATCTCAGCATCGAGGAGATTCGTAAGGTAACGGAGACTTTTAAGGGAACACGATTCGAGCAACTGGTGAATTTCTACCTGGCCACTGGCACACGTTTAGGAGAGGCCCTTTCTTTGACATGGGATGACATCGATTTCAAGAGAAGCCAGATAATAATTAAGGGCGTCAACACCAAAGGGAAACGTAACCGAGTCATACCGTTCAAGCTTTCTCCAGGCTTAAAGGAAATGCTGCCATCGATAAGAAGGCGTAACGACAGTAAAGTTTTTGGACCGTTCAACAAGAATGGGAAAGAGCTCCCGCAGTGGCGAGAATGGTGGGCGGGAAGATTCATATCGAAGACTTTGACTGAGATTGGATTACCCTGGGCAACCTGCCATACATTTAGACATACGTTTGCGAGTCACCTTGTAATGGCCGGGGTTCCCATATTCACAGTGCAGAGACTCCTGGGTCACACTCAGATAGATACCACTATGATCTATGCTCATCTGGCTCCCCAGCACAGTGAGGAGATGATGGCGAGATTGCCTTACTGAAGATGGCTTTCAATAGAGACACCACAAGGCCGCTGAATCCTATCCAGCGGCCTTTTTTTGCGTCCAGAAGGCAAAAGTGTTGTAATATTGTTGTAACGCCCCAAACTGCGTCTTCCATGAATCCCTGTAACTCGTTGTAAGACAAGTAGCGGCGCAGGGACTCGAACCCCGGACACGAGGATTATGATTCCTCCGACCTCCTTTTTGCTAACCCGTTGAAAGAAGGTCTATTGCGCTGGCACGCAAGGAATTACACCGAATCTAACCTACACTTTTCGACACCAGAGAACACCAGAAAGCACCACAGATATACCACTCAGTGTTGTCGTATTGTTGTCGCGGCTACCCGGCGCCCCGGAATGTGCCTCCCGCACCTGAATCCATCCAACCTCAAACAAACTTGACTTTTGCCATGGCGGGACTAACTTAAATGGGTACAATTATTGGGGGCGGGGCAATCTTCTCGCTTTGTCTTGACATCACAAGCGAATCGGAATTATTTTGGTATAGAATGGAGAGAAAACGGTCAGCGGAAGACGCAGCACGGATTTCTGAGTGTCGATCGGTCCAGGATTTTGGCGCCTTATCGCATCAGATAATAGACTATTCAAATCGCGGCATTCCCAGAATTGATTTCCTTCGGGAAATCTCAAAGATACTGATAAGGTTCTCCAAATGCGATGCTTTAGAGTTATGGTTAAGGGATAGTGATAATTATATTCATTGCGAAATAATTCAACAAGACGATGATTCTTTTCAATATGAGGTTCTACGTTCGATAAAGAATGAGGATGGAGAATTGGTCCCCCTTTCGAATAAGAATTCAACTATTAGTCGATTGCGAGATGATGTAATTTCGCGCCGATTTGATAAATCTCTGCCCTTTTTCACATCCTACGGCAGTTTATGGTTTGATGATACCGAAGAATGTTTTGCCCACATATTAAAAACCGAGGAGAAAGAACATGATCAAAACCATGGTATAGATGGGCGTTATAGTTCGTTGACCTTGATCCCGCTCGTAATCGGAGATGAATGCATGGGTCTTTTGCAATTGATGAGCAGTCAACGCGACTACTTCACCGAAGATGAAATTAAACGTTACGAAGAGATTGCTCGAACCCTTGGAATAGCGTTGATGAATCAGCGGGCGCAGGCAGCTTTGCGAGAGCGAGTGAAGGAACTCACATGTCTGTATAGTATAGCTCAAGTAGCCGAGCGGCAGGGAATCACGTTGAGTGCGATACTCAAAGGTATAGCAGATCTTCTTCCGCCAGCCTGGCAATACCCCGAGATCACGGCCGGGAGAATCATTTTGGACGGGAATGCCTATTCAACACCTGGTTTTCAGCCGGACGCACAAATGCAGGCTGCTAATATTATGGTTAGAGGTAATCGTCGGGGTGTGGTTGAAGTAGCTTATCTGGAGAAAAGACTGGAGCTCGATGAAGGACCGTTCCTTAGAGAGGAACGAAGCTTGATTGACGCTATAGCCAGGCAGGTGGCCCTTATCGTTGAGCGTAGAGAAGCGGGAGAAGAAAGATTAAAGCTACAGGAGCAGCTCAGACATGCTGACCGGTTGGCCACGTTAGGTCAACTTGCAGCCGGCGTGGCTCACGAATTGAACGAACCTTTGGGCAGCATTCTGGGCTTTGCTCAATTGGTGAAAAAAACTCCCGAGCTCCCTGAGCAGGTACAACAGGATGTCACCAAGATAGAAGACGCATCGTTACATGCCCGCGAGGTGGTGAAGAAACTCATGTTGTTTGGGCGTCAGATGCCTCCTCAGAAAACACGGATCAACTTGAATAAGATGGTCGAAGAAGGACTTTATTTTTTGAAGTCGCGATGTAAAAAAACGGGGACGGAAATTGCGCTTTCGCTGGATCCTGAATTACCGGAGATCACCGCTGACCAATCCCAGATTTACCAGGTTCTAGTTAATCTCGCCGTGAATGCTATACAGGCTATGCCAGATGGCGGTAAGTTAACAATCAGGACTATCTCAAAAGAAACGGCTGTCTTCCTAATTGTGGAGGATACGGGAGTCGGCATGAGCGAGGAGGTAAAAGAGAAAATCTTTTTGCCGTTTTTTACAACAAAGGAAATCAGCGAAGGCACGGGCATCGGCTTATCGGTTGTTCATGGTATCGTGACGTCTCATGGCGGTTCAATCTCGGTTGAAAGTAAGGTCGGCACGGGCTCACGCTTTGAGATTCAGTTGCCGGTTGAAAGCGTTCATGATAGAAAGGTGATGGAATAAGATGCCCGGGTCAAATGTTAAAGAGACCATTTTAGTTGTAGACGACGCCCCAGACACACTTGAAGTGCTGAGTAGGAATCTAATCTCGAAAGGTTATAAGGTATTCACGTCGCCTGGGGTCCCCGAGGCCATCAAGGTACTTGAGGGTACTCATATAGACCTCGTGATCACTGATCTCAAGATGCCCGGAATCAGTGGACTTGATTTGATAAAGCATGTGAGGGAAAACCTAAAAGGTACTGAAGTGATGATGATTACAGGCTATGCTTCTATCGACGGGGCGGTAAAAGCGGTGAAAACGGGAGCGGAGGAATATCTTGCGAAACCATTTACAGATGAGGAGCTTTTTTCTGCGGTAAAACGGGCACTCGATAAACTGCATATCCGTAAGGCTGGAAATGCCAGGCCACCCAAAAAAGCTCCTGATACCTATGGCCTTCTTGGCGAATCAGAAACGATGCGAAAAGTATTTGACGCCATTCCCAAGATCGCGTCCTCCACAGCCAACGTGTTAATAACAGGTGAAAGCGGCACAGGCAAGGAGCTTGTGGCCAGGGCTATTCACTATAGCAGCAAGAGAGCTTCTGCTCCGTTTATACCTGTGAACTGCGGTGGTATTCCTGAAGGGCTTCTCGAAAGCGAGCTTTTTGGATATGTTAAAGGCGCTTTCACCGGAGCTACCGAATCCCGCGCGGGCTTCTTTCAAACAGCCGACGGTGGCACGATCTTTCTCGATGAAGTCAGCGAAACCAGCCTATCCATGCAGGTAAAGCTGCTCCGTGTTCTTCAAGATAAAGAGGTTTGCATGGTCGGTGCCAATAGGACTCGTAAAGTGGATGTGAGGATTCTGGCTGCAACCAACAAAGATTTGCACGGCCTGGTTGAGAAAGGAACATTTCGCGAAGATCTATTCTTCCGTCTAAATGTCATTACCATTGCCATTCCTCCATTGCGAGACAGAGAGGACGACATTTTATTCCTGGCTCAACACTTCGCTAAAAAATATGCTCAAGAACTGGGTAAAGCTACCCCAAGGTTTAGCGATAAGGCTTTAGAAGTCATTAAAAACTACAATTGGCCCGGCAATGTCAGGGAGCTTGAAAACGTCATACAGCGGCTCGTAGTCATGGGCGAAGATGAATTAGTCGAGGTCCCCGATTTGCCTTCGCTAATGCGATTCTCTGCTCTTCGGAAAACGGGGTTTAACCGGACCTTGGCGGATGTGGAAGCCGAATATATCCGTAATGTTCTAGCAAGTGTCAACGGCAACAAGAGTCGTGCTGCAGAGATACTTGAAATCGATCGAAAGACATTGAGAGAAAAACTTAAAAACAGAAAATGATCCGCAACTAATATATCATAGTGCCGGGGAAATTCTCCCCGGTGGTTCAAATCTCCCCAATAAATCTTCTATAACCATAGTACCGTCTCGGTAGCGGTGCACCTCTATCAACTCATTCTCCGTTGGATCTTCTTGATTAACCGGCAGTTAGTAAGAGCAGAATCATTTTCCCATCCCCCAAGCATATGACAAGTACTTTGGCATAGCAATTGCCATATGGGGGTGTGAAAACAGCTGATGTGTTTGAGCTGACACCGATGAAGGGGTTCCGCGTGCACGTGATGAATGCGTTAAGGAGGAGAATAATATGACAAATGTAACGGAATATAATGGCCTATGTATCACCTGTAACTACGGGCCCACCTGTGTCCGGCGTCAACATCATGGTGAGCCAGTATGGTATTGCGAAGAGTTTGATGATTATCAACCTCCTCCGAAAAGGCCGGTTGGTCTGACGGTAGAAGCGGAGCAGGCGAGGGAATCGGCAGTGGCCGAAAAAATACAGGATTTATTGCGAGGTTTGTGCTGCAACTGCGGAAATAATGAAATATGCGTGATTCCGAAATCCGAAGGAGGCGTTTGGCACTGCGAGGAATATTGTTAATGCTTACCTGCAGAATGTGTGATCGGCAATTTGGATAAGGATGAAGTATTATGAACTCAACAGGTGTTTTAAAAATTCTGGAAAAATATGATAATGGAGGAGGCGGGTTAATCTCAATTCTGGGAGATATTCAAGGGAAGTACGGATATCTTGCGAAGGACGGGATGGAATCAGTGGCAAAGGTAACTGGGCGTTCACTGGTTGATATATACGGGGTCGCAACATTCTATAAATCATTTAGCTTGAAGCCAAGAGGCGAACATCTGATTTCCGTTTGCCTGGGAACAGCCTGCCATGTCCGCAGCGCCCCGATCATAGTTGAGGAATTTGAAAGGCAACTTAAAATTAATGTAGGTGAGACAACTGCAGATAAGGAGTTTACCCTCGAAACAGCAAATTGTCTCGGCGCCTGCGCTCTCGGCCCCATAGTTGTGGTAGACGGGCGCTATTTTTCGAATGTCAATACAAATAAGGTTAAGCGTATTCTAAAGAAAGCGCGCGAAGGTCTTGATAAAATTGCTGTTAAAGCGGACCAACGCGTTTTTCCTGTGGAGGTTAGCTGTTCACGCTGCAATCACAACCTGATGGATTCGAGTCATCTTATCGATGGATATCCTTCAATTCGTGTAACAATGTCTTTCGGGAATATTCACGGCTGGATGGTGTTGTCTAGCCTTTACGGCAGCTACAATGTTTCGTCCGAATATGATATTCCCGAAGATACAATCGTAAACTTCTTCTGCCCTCATTGTCACGCCGAACTCCTGGGAGCGTCAGATTGCACCGAGTGTGGCGCACACATGGTGCCCATGATAGTCCGTGGAGGAGGTGTAGTACAGATCTGTTCCCGTCGAGGGTGTAGAGGCCATATGCTTGATTTAAACGGCGTAAATGTCTGATAACTGGAGACGGCAAAAAAGGTGAAACAATAAATTTAAGGCCGCTCATGGATAGGTTAGGATCATGCAAAGATTAGAATCAATAGAGGATTTCAAGGAATTACAGGAAAGGATAAGAAGAGATCGGGATTCGAAAATTCCCACTGTTGTTATATCGGCCGGCACCTGCGGTCAGGCCAGCGGTGCAAATGACTTGATCCGTATCGCCAAACGAGAACTTCTCTTTAAAGGGTTGACCGAAAGAATTCATCTGCGCATTACCGGTTGTCATGGGTATTGTGAAATTGAACCTTCAGTGCTGATTGAGCCGCGTGGAACAGTCTATCCAAAAGTGGGGCTCAAGGAAATGGTCCGCATTATTGAAGCTGTGGATCAAGGAAGAGTACTTGATGATCTATCATATATCAATCCCAAAACCGGCAAAACCATAGAGAAGCAGAAGGATTTACCTTTCTACAAGAAACAGGTTCGGACGATACTTTCCCGCAATGAGAAAGTAGACCCGATACGCGTATTCAACTACATCGAAAACGATGGCTATTCTGCGTTGACCACGGTTTTGAAACGCGGCGATTCCAAATGGGTGATTGAGGAAATCAAGAGTTCGGGGCTTCGAGGTCGCGGGGGCGCTGGCTTCCCTACCGGTGTCAAGTGGGAGATGCTGGCGAATCAGCAAAACGGTACCGGCAAGTATCTTGTCTGTAACGCCGACGAGGGTGATCCTGGCGCATACATGGATCGAAGTGTCCTCGAGGGTAATCCTCATACCATTATCGAAGGAATGATCATAGGAGCTTATGCTACCGGCGCTACGGAAGGGGTCATTTACATCCGCAATGAGTATCCTCTGGCAATCAAGCATCTAATCATCGCCCTTCGCCAGGCTCGAGAACTGGGAGTTCTTGGCGAAGATATTCTTGGAAGCAGTTTTGCCTTCGATATTAACCTGGTAAGGGGTGCTGGCGCGTTCGTGTGCGGAGAAGAAACGGCTTTAATGAGATCCATCGAAGGGAAGATAGGTGAGCCACGTCAGCGTCCTCCCTTCCCGGTGCAAAAGGGTATAGACGGGAAACCCACAGCCATCAACAATGTCGAGACCTGGGCCAACATTCCAATCATCATCAAAGATGGTGCCCGCAGCTATTCCAAGACCGGCACTAAAGGAAATTCGGGCACCAAGATCTTCAGCCTGGTTGGTAAGGTCAAGAATACCGGCCTGGTCGAAGTGCCTATGGGGATTACAATTAAGGAGATAGTCCACGATATAGGCGGAGGATCACCCGGTAAGGCAGGAATCAAGGCTGTTCAAACGGGCGGACCTTCCGGAGGCTGTATCCCTGCAAATATGTTTGACCTTCTCATTGATTATGACAGTCTGGCCGAAGCGGGTTCCATCATGGGCTCCGGCGGTATGATCGTTATGGATGAGAAAACATGCATGGTCGATGTCGCAAAGTATTTCATGAACTTCTTGAAAGACGAGTCGTGTGGAAAATGTTTCACTTGTCGAAAGGGAACTCAGAGGATGTATGAAATCCTTGATAATATTTCCAACGGGACAGGAACTATGGAACAGATCGACCTTCTCAAGGAGTTGGCCGAGGTCGTAAAAGACACGACGATGTGTGGGCTGGGACAGACAGCTTCCAATCCGGTACTTTCCACACTCAGATATTTCCTGGATGAATATGTCGGGCATATCAAAAATAAACGTTGTCGGGCCGGCGTATGCAAAGAGCTTATTACATATTCAATTAATGAGGATTGTACCGGTTGTATGCTTTGCCTAAAATCCTGTCCTGAGGATGCGATAACCGGTAAGAAAAAGGAACTCCATATCATTGACCAGAGCAAATGCATCAAGTGCGGTGCATGCAGGAGTGTCTGCAAATTTGAAGCAGTGGATGTAAAATAAGGCTTGCGATAGTTATGAGGAAATTACGATATGATTAATATTTCAATCAACGGCTTGAAGACCTCGGTAGAGGAGGGCTCGACGCTTCTTGAAGTGGCAAAGTTCATGGGATTTCCCATTCCCACACTTTGCCATATGGAAGGACTTTCGCCGTACGGCGCCTGTCGCTTGTGTGTTGTGGAAATTGGGGAGGGGCCTAAGGCCAAACTGGTAACATCGTGTACCTATCCGGCAGAGGAGGGACTTAAGTTCAGGACTGCCTCGTCGAGAGTGGTTAAAGCCCGTAAAATGATCCTGGAACTTCTGCTGGCTACATGCCCTCAATCGAAAACCATTCAGGATCTGGCATCTGCTCATGAAGTCAGGCAGCAACGTTTCAAACAGGAGCATGAAGATTGCATACTATGCGGCCTATGTGTTCGAATGTGCGAAGAGCAGATGATGGCCAAGGCCATCGGTTTTCGGGGGCGCGGGGAGAATCGAAGCATAGGCACGCCTTTCGATATAAAATCGGATGTCTGCCGTCTGTGTGGCGGATGCATGTATGTATGTCCCGCCTGTCAACTCAGATGCACATACAACGAGCCGGAAAATGTAATCTGTGGTGGGTGCGCCAATATCGGTCCGCCCTGCGTAGAAAAAGACCAATTCGACGATATGATGTGCTACATGGAACCCTGTGTTGCGTGTGAAATAAAGAAAGATTGATGATAGTAACGGAGGAAAACACAATGTCAATAACGCTCTCAAGAATAAACGCCTCTGCGGCAACCTTAACAAAAAATAGAACTGAAGGGTCGATATCCCCTAATTCCGGAATGTGTGTCACCTGCATTGATGGCTGCATCGGTATGTGCGAGATAGGTAAATCGGCCTATCGTGGTCATGAGGTGATTTATCCGCAACCGTTCGGCGTTATTACCACAGCCGCCGAGAAAACATATCCGGTGGATTATTCCCACTTCAATATTATGGGCACAGCCGTGGGCGCGCACGGTATCGAGGCTGATAGCGATAAAGCAATTTTCCCGGCCGTGGATCTTGAAGTAAGATTCGGGCACGATAACGGATTGAAGTTTCGTTATCCCTGGATTATCCCCGGCATAGGATCTACGGATATCGCCAAGAATAACTGGGAGGGACTGGCCATCGGGTCCGCTCTTGCAGGAACCGGGCTAACCATAGGAGAAAATGTTGTCGGAATGGACATGGAATCGGTTATCACGAACGGGCGCGTAACCGACACGGTGGATCTGAAAAGAAGGGTAAAACTCTTCACGGATAATCAGCGTGATGGATATGGGGCGATAATCGTACAGGCCAATGTCGAGGATACCCGCTTGGGTGTTCAGGAGTATGTGATAAATGAGCTTGGTGTACAATGTGTTGAACTCAAATGGGGACAGGGAGCCAAGAATATTGGCGGTGAAGTTAAGATAAAAAACCTGGAAAAGGCCCAGATGCTTTATGAACGCGGTTACGTGGTTTTGCCTAACCCGACTGATCCTGATGTCATCAAGGCTTTCGAGCGAGGAGCATTTAAAGAGTTTGAAAGACATTCGCGAGTAGGTATGGTTTCGGAGGAATCGTTCGCCAGCAGAGTAGATGAACTACATAGAGCGGGAGCCAAATATATTTTCCTTAAAACCGGAGCCTACAGGCCAGCCGATCTTGCCAGAGCCATAAAATTTTCCTCAAAATACAAGATTGATCTTCTCACTGTTGATGCTGCGGGTGGTGGAACAGGCATGAGCCCCTGGCGGATGATGAACGAATGGGGGATGCCTCCGGTGGAGTTGCACTCGCTTTTGTATAAATACGCGAAACAATTATCGGACAAAGGGGAGCACGTTCCAGCCCTGGCGCTTGCCGGTGGTTTTACGTTCGAAGACCAGATTTTCAAGGGGCTTGCCCTGGGCGCGCCGTTCGTGAAGCTCATCGGTATGGCTCGCAGCCCTATCGCCGCGGCTATGGTCGGCAAGACAATCGGCCGTACCATCGACGAAAACCAGCTTCCCGTGTATGTAGAACGGTTCGGCAATACTATAGATGAAATCTTTGTAACTGCCGCCGATCTCAGAAAAGAATTGGGTAATACCGAATTTGAAAAGATCCCGGCTGGTGCAATCGGTCTTTATACATACTATGAACGTCTTGCCCAGGGTTTACGCCAGCTTATGTGCGGAAGTAGAAAATTCACTCTGGAGTATATGACGAGGGACGATTTAACCTCCTTGACGAAAGAATGCGCGGAGATTAGTGGCATAAAATATATCATGGATCTCGATGCGGAGGAGGTTTCTCAGATTCTCGCTTGACTCGTTTTCAGAACATAAACGCGTTGTCGGCGGGTCTTGAAATCTGGGCTGCAGCGACCCCGGGTTCTTTTTCTCGCCGGCAAGTTGATCCCCGGTGTTATCATCGGGGATTTTTATACGTTAAATTATTAATAACTGTTATTGTAAATTTTGCCAAATTGCTTCCAGACATTCGAGCGTAGCCTCTAGGAGCAACTATGGTACGGGAGTTAGGAATGCGACAACACTCAATAGCAGATGTCCTGCCCCCATAAATCGGTCAAGGAAATTTATTGTAGACCCACTCCCCGAGCGGCCTTTTCATATTATCGTATTGTTGACGCGGGGAGCACCCGGACAAGGGATGAAAACGCAATTCTCATCTGACTCATGACCAAAACCTCCGAACTCAAGACCGCCCACAATGTTTATACTGCCTCATTCTTAGACCTGTTATTTTTTTCCTGCAAGCACTTCAACTTTGGTAAGGATTTTGTCTAAATCATCCCTAGTTAGAAGCTTGCCGTTAAGAACGACCGAATTGATTATATTAATATTGCTAATATCTTCAAGTGGATCAGCATCGAGTAGTACCAAGTCAGCAATTTTACCTTCTTCAATTGACCCGAGAGAATCCTGCATGCCTAAAAACTCAGCAGGATTGAGAGTAGCCGTTTGTAATGCTTCCATCGGAGTTAGACCCGCTCTTGTATACAAAATCAATTCTTCATGAAGACTGAAACCTGGTATATTGAAGGGGGTCGCCGTATCGGTCCCGGCCAAGAGCTTGACACCGGCACCATGCATATGTCCTATGACGCGAAGATATTTCTCAAAGTTCTTTTTACTGTCTGCTATATCCTCTTGTGTTTTTCCCTTGAGCATATCTCTAAAAGAAGGAAACCAGGCATGGGTCTTGAAATGAGCAGGCATATACTTAAGACGGACATCGCAGGTATCGATGTCTTTAAGGTTCTGCCTCTTATAACACATCAATGTTGGACACACCCTCGTATTGTTTTCGGAAAGATGTTTGAAAAGCAAAGTTCCCTTCTGCTCATTGTAAGCATCTAAGAACGGTTTATTATCATAATAATCTTCGGGTGGTTTCGATAAAGGATCTGCACATTCAGCTAAGATAGCGCCTAAGTGTTCGATACTTGCATAACCGTATTCAGATGCGACGAAAACGGAGATACCTTCCGCATGCCCCAAAAAGGGTATTTCTTGCCGTTTCGCTTCATCTGCGAAGGCGATGAATACTTTTTCTGATGGCATAGCCATTATTTTGATAAAATCGGCCCCACTGTTCTTGACCTCCATGACTGCCCGACGCGCATCGTCTTCATTTGTAAGGAGGATATCAGTTGTCGGATCATAACCGTACTCTTGACTGCCAGAAGTAATATATTTCCCCGGCAGTATCATGCGAGGACCGATGATTTTCCCCTGCTCGATCTCCTTACGCCATCTCTGCAAAATAGGGAATTCACCACCCGCATCTCGGATTCCGGTAACCCCATTGGCAATAAAGAGCGAAAAGAAAATATCTTTGTTTTGTTCGCGATTTTCCTGGAACCATGGATCATCCCAGGCAGGAAAACCAGTGTCTTCGGTATGGACATGCATGTCCCATAAACCAGGTATCAAATATTTTCCCGTAGCATTGATGACCTGAACACCTTTTGGTAGGCTGATTTGCTTTGTTTTACCAATTATGGAAATACAATTTCCTTCGACAATAACTGTCATATCTTCTTCAGTGGATGATTCACTGGTATTTATAAGAGTTACGTGTGTGAAAGCAAAAGATTTAGTTGGATGATCAAACGCTTCCTTGTCCTGGCAGCCGACCATTAAGCATGGAATCAGAGCTAACGCTAAAATCATACAGAGTTTTTTCATGTTTCCTCCTTCTTAATTATGATTTATACTCTTTGGTTTTTCCACTTAACGCCCGCGCTCAGCGGCGCGGCCCTGCGCCTCGGGAATAACCGTCAATACAGGACGAGCATGCCGAGCCGGCCACCTCGCAAGGTGTGTATCTTCAGCCAGGTAGACCTCTCCCATCCCACCGGCGCCGATCTTCTCGATGATCTTATAATGGGAGATCACTGTGCCTTTGGATATGGGAACGTAAGATCGAGTATTATCCATTCCATTTTCACGGTACTGGGACATTACCGCAAACTCTCCGTATTCATTTTATCAAATCAGAAATATATCTAAATCTGCCTATCATAATAGGCCGTAATTAGCGTGAAATCAATATTTATCTGCGGTGCCGTTCCCTGCACCCGAAGCCATCCAATCTCAAACAAACTTGACTTTCGCCATGGCAGGACTAACTTGAAATATGGAAAATCGATAAGTTGCATCAACACACTCCCCGAGCCGCCTTTTCATGTTATCGTATTGTTGACGTAAAAAAGCGGGGAGTTGAACCCCCGACTCGCGTTGTGGCACAAGAATTTACACCGTAGCGTGACCAAATTGTGACCGTTTTTTTGGCTTGTCAGTTCTGCCACTGAGTTCCCAGAGCGAGCAAGCTATCACGATTTACAATTCTTCCATCAAAGATTATTGTGTTAATTTTTTGGGTGTTGCTAATATTTTCTAAGGGGTCGGCATCCAGTATTACCAGATCAGCACGCTTACCAACAATAATCGAACCGATCTCTTCATCAGCGCCAAGAATAGATGCTGCGACTGAAGTGGCTGCACAAAGTGCTTCGGTGGGTGTCATCCCGGCTTTGACCATTTCTTCAAGTTCCCAGTGCATAGACCAGGGTACCGAAGGAGCATCAGCACCAGTTCCGATTGAGATGCCCGCTTGATGCAATTTAATCATGCCTTCTCGGGCTTCTCTTGCGAATCTATCGTACATCTCGACGTACTGTGGCGGAAGTCTCAATCCCCACCAGCGCATAAAGGGTGAGACAAATGGTGACTCAGTTGACCAATCCAGACAGGATGGATTTTCAGCGATCCGTACTTCTGATGAGTAGCCAACAACGGTAGGCGCCACCCACATATCGGCAGCCCTGAACAACTGGACCATATCATCGTATAGTATCTTGTTCGTTCTGCCCCCGGATATACTAAGATGTTCCATGCCGTCAATGCCGGCAGCCACCAGGGGCAGAGGAGTTGATATATGCCCACTAGTCTGCCAGCCATAATTGTGCGCCTCCCGGATGAGATTAACCATATGGGGCATATTTGAAAACATGCGCATCTTTAAGTAATCGGCGCCCAGTCCGTCGAGCAAAGATGCGGCTCTTTTGATGCCATCAGGGCCATCCGGCATATGTCCTGTCTCTGACGATAGTCCACCATCCCCCCAGAATTGAAATCCGCCAAAAACAATTCGAGGACCTGGTAGTGCTCCTGCTGCGATAGCATCGCGCAGACCTGCTACCATAGCAGCCGGGCTTCCCATGTCCTTGAAGGTGGTGATCCCATAATACAAGTGGGCGGGTATAAGAAGCTCGTCCCAAATGTGTTCGTGGAGATTAATCAATCCCGGGATGACTGTTAGTCCCTCGGCATCGATGACGTTTATGCCATCACCTGGCTCAATCGAATTGGCTCCGGCTATACGAGTTATCACACCATCTTCGATCAGGATATCGCCGGAGGTTGGTGTCATATTGGTAGTGCCGTCGAGGATGCGTATATTCCGTATGAGGAGCGGCTGCTCGGCTGCGGGTCTTGTGAATTGAAGCGGCCAACCAAGCAACTGCTCAGCTTCATCAGGTCCAATAACATGCAAGCCATCACTGGACAGGAACAATATAGTTCCATCATCTGAAACAGACAAATAATGGGCGGCCGCATCAGACAACATTTCTGGTTCACCAGTGATCCCTGCCGCGGAATCCCACGGGACTTTCCACGCTTGATCGTCAAATATGTAATATAGGTAACCATTCGAATTCCAGTTGATATAGGTGCTGGTAGTAACCGAGTCAATCGGTCGTGAATCGCCCTCAAGAGAAACCAATGAGCCGCCATCTTTCTCTACAAATAGATGCCGGGAATCGGAACTCCACTGCGGTATTTCCTGTCCAGACCCTAGGAACCGCCACGTCATGTACTGACCTAATGGGACAAGATTATTCGTAGTTTCGACAGAAGTAATGGGAAATGTGTTTGCATTCGCCACAAGCAGAAAGGTCGTGGCATCATCATATGACCATG
>SDBT01000990.1_pt1 | contig 48065 bp, 48 predicted proteins | sample 2277101 | NCBI WGS metagenome assembly SDBT01 (sample SAMN10404973, study PRJNA504765) | marine sediment metagenome | isolation source: marine sediment core GS10_PC15, 103 cmbsf | place: Arctic Ocean: Southern Knipovich Ridge | collected 2010 | reverse complement strand
TTGATCTTCATATGGAACAATTCTCAAAAAATTCAAAAGATCATTTTCGATAGCTTCGTATGCTTCTACTATTCTTGTAGCAACGACTTCCTTCATATATCTATATTCTAACTTATTTTACTACTTTCTACCTTAAGAACAATTTGGTTTAGAATAAAAAATGCTCGGCGATGGGCTTTTTTGTAGGTTCGTCTATGATTTTTGATTATATTTTTAGGAAACGAGGAAAATTAACAATAGAATTTTTAATCATTGCATCCATTTCTTCTTCTGAAGCTTCGGGAATTTCCTCAAGTCTTATAAAAAAATTATTTAATTGGCAACTAATAATTGTTGATATTTGTGTTAGCTTGCTTTGGCTTCTGTTACCTTTTTTCAAAATCTTTATTATATTGTCCGAAACAAGCTTCAATGAGCCCTTAGCATTGTTCTTAGCGCTATTTCTATACGCTTTTAACCTTTCACTGGGATTTTCGATGTAAAACACATTAAGAAGATAGTCTGATAGAGTATCTAAAACAGTATATGCCTCTTTTTTAGACAAATCCCATTTTTGATCTCCCCAGATTCGGTTCACTGTTGCAAAGTAAAAATAACTTGCTATTTCGTCACCTATTCTATACCCTTCTTGGGATAATTTTTGCCTCTTTCTCCAAGCATTTTTTCCTTCAAATAAATCAAATAGCTTCTTTAAAGCAGCGGATGTGTTGGTTAAATTGCAAAGATAAACACATATGCCTTTTTTCTTAAGCAATGGCAGCTTTTTAAAATTCTGATTGGATTTTTTGTTTTTTCCTTTTTTCATTTTATTCAGGAAAATCATCTCTATAAAAATTTATACAATCTTGATTGCAACCTCGGGACTCTCCGCATACTGCTTTACAACGCTCAAGTCTAAATTCTTGATAGTTTATCCAACTCCAAAAACCGAGTCCAAGCAAAATGGCAACCACAACTAGAATTAGGAGAATTATTTTAATTTTTTCTTTCATAGATTTATCTAAAAAATTGACCAAAAAACTCTTTTATGGTGTTTAATATATTTGCTAAAAATATCCAAGGAGAATTTTTTAACTCTTCTTTTTCTTGTTTTTTTTCATTCTCGAGTTGTTGAGAATCTTCCGGCTGAGGTTCTATTTGAACTGGTTGCAGAGATTCTGATTTAGACTCTGATCCAGATTGAAGTTCAATTTTCACTTCTGAATCTTGAGAAAGATCAGTATTTAATTCGGAAACTGGTTCTATTGTTTCAGGCACTAAATAGTAAATAGAAGGAATTTCTTCTGGTTCTGATATTTCCAAATAAGATCCTCTAATATTAACAAAGTCACCTTTTAAAGAAACGTATCCGCTTTCTAAATAATCTGCAATCTTAAAAATGATTTTATCATCTTGCCATCTTGAAATATCTAATGTATTCACTTTAACAAAACCAATATATAATTTTAAATCATCGTATTTACTGTCACCAAAATTTTCCCCCTGTATAGTCACCTCCCCTTCAGCTTCTATTTCCAATGGATAAATTCTAAAAATTTCTGGAGTAACACATTCGTTATTTACAAATTTATAACCATAATCACAAACACAAATTTTTGTTAAAGAATCATAATTTATATTATCACCATATTTATTTCTACAATAAGAATCACCTTCAATACATTTTGTCATTAAAGAATCAAAAACGTAGCCACTTTTACAAGTGCATTTGTCTGTTAAACTATTATATTCAGAGTAATAACCATATAAATCTTGACAATAATTATCTTCGCTCACGCATTGATCATTAGAATCAAATACATAGCCATAATTACATTTACACTTGTCTGTTAAAGAATTATAGGATGAATTATATCCATATTTTTGATGACATAAAGTATCCCCATTAATACACTTTCCTCCTGATAAAACATAACCATAACTACATTCGCAACTATCAGTTAAAATATTGTACTTAGCATTATATCCTAACGAATCTTGACAGTATTGATATGTTGATATACAAGTAGTCTTTCCTAAAAAATCTTTACCAAATACATAGCCATAATTACATTTACAACTATCCGTTAAATAGTCGTGCATCGCCCATAATCCATATTTATCTTGGCACCATTGGCTTGTTGATATACATTCTCCGTTAGAAACCACATAGCCAGAATAACATTTACAGGAACCGGAAATGCTATCGTAGTAAGAATTAAACGGACAATCAGGGATACTTGGAGTATAAGAAGGATAATCATAAGATGGAAAATCATAATTAGGAGAATAACTCCCCCCTCCATGACAATGTCTTTGATTCCAAGCAACTCCCCAAGAAGTACAATTAGTTCTACAATAATGACAACCATCTGAAGCTGTATTCCCAGGATGAGCTAATGAATAATTATAAACAACAAAAAATCCTATAATAATTACTATAAAAATTAGGATTTTCTTAATTTTTTCTTTCATAAATTTAATCTCTTTAATTTCAAAATAGCTTGATTCTCTAAAAAGGTCAATTTTATTCAAAGAGTCGTTCAATCTATGATGAACGACATAAGACGTTTTTTTTGATAAAATAGACTTATAAAAAATGTTAAATCTTCTTTCACCTATCATGGCTCAAGTAATTCAATATATTTCTGAAAATTTCAATCTAATATTGATTTTTATAAGCACTATATATGTTATTTTTACCTACTACAATCAGACAACTTTAAAAGCAAGCTTAATGCCAATTTTGTTTCCGTATATGTGGAAAAGGGGCAATCAATTGAATTTTCGGCTTGAAAATCACAGCTCCAATCCAGCTTATGATGTTGATGTTTGGTTGATAGGAGTATATAATCAGGAAACTATTCCATATAAATCTTTAGTACAAAAAAAATACGTTAAAGAGATTAAAATTGATTTTAAAAATAGTCTTTTTCCAGAAGAACAGCTTAAATCATATGGAATTACTGATAGATCAGTACATTATGGGTTTCCACCGAAGATGAGTTGTTCATATAGAGCCCGCTTTTATAAATTACCAGATACTGTATTCCTTGTGATTCAATTTAAAGATGCGTTGGGTAAAAATTATCTTTATCAAACCATACTATTTCAAGGCATACAAGATGATTCTCTCTTCAAAAAAATATATATGGAATACTCACCGTTTAAGAGTGTAGGCAGAATTAATGTAATGCCTTTTTTTAAAAATTGGAAAAAAGCAGTTGATCATGTTAAATTCACAAGTTTTTTTCATGTTTTTAAATTATTGTGTTCGGATATTATCAGTCGAATAAGAAAGCACAAGTGGATAAATAAAGAAATAAGAGATGTTTTAAAAAGGATCGTTCCTGGTAATTATCAAAAAGAAACTAACAAACGCACTTTCTTTACTGAAGATAGAGGAAAATTTTCGTCAATTTAAATCACGATACGAAATCAATAAAGACTCGCTTAATTTACGTCTTATGTCGTTCATCATAGATTATACGGATTTATTAAAAAACCACTGACCTTTAGTCAATGGTTTTTTATTTCCACAAAATCTTCAATTTATGAACAACATCCTTAATAAATTCCAGAATCTTATTAAGAATACCTGGCAGCTCTTTTTTTACTTCTTCTTTTTCTTGTTCAAATTCCTGATCAACAATCTCTTTTCTTATCTCTATTTCCTCCTCTACTCTGGACCCTAAAGAATTTTTAATCCTTAACCAGATGTTTATATAAGCCCAGTCATACATTTTCTGCCACACTGGCAAAACACTGTTATTCCAAGTATCTCTAATAATGTCTGGCAATTGTTTCTTACCAATTTCCAATGCTTCTTCTCCTAATTGCTGAGCTTGTTCAAATGTTTCTGGTGTCTCAAAATCAACAGAAGCAGGTTGAGCTAAACAAAAACCTGAAAAAACTAAATTAAAAATTATAAAAGATATTAATATTGTTTTTTTCATTTTATTAAAGCTTTAGCTTGTTCTAATCTTTTTAATGTTTTTTCTTTTCCTAAAATCTCAGCAATCTCAAAAGGACTGGCTGAAGATTTCTTACCTGTTAACGCAACTCTCAAAGGCCAAAGAAGATGTCCCCTATCCCCTGTTCCTTTTGTTTTTTGACCAAATTTTTCTGCTTCCTCCAATAAAACATTGGTTAGTTTAGCAATGTTGAAATCTTCATCTTTTATACCAGATAAGACTTTAAAGCTTCTATCAAGAGAAGTTTTAAGTTCTTTGTCTGACATTTCATTCCATTCTAACAAGCTTTTATCATATTCTATTTTTTCTTTAAAAAAGAAATCAACTAATTCAGTAATTTCTGAAAGCTTCTTCAATCTTTCCTGATAAATAGAAACTATTTTTGAAAGCACACCAAATGATATATCTTGTTTTGTCTCAGAAACTTTATATGTCTGAATAATTTCTCTGCCTCCATAAGCTGGTGGAAATTGACCGTCTTTAAATCCAGGTTCAATCAACCCCTGCTGAATCAAATAAGGAATGCAGGCTTCTGTTAATTTTTCAATAGATTTATGTCGGATATAAAAACCATTTAAAAAATCCAATCTTTTAACATTAAATACTGCTCCTGATTTTTGAGCTTTTTCTAAAGAAAATTCTTTTATTAAAGTATTTAGAGAAAAGATTTCTTTTTCAGTATCTGGATTCCAGCCCAAAAAAGCCATGAAATTAATTAAAGTTTCAGGTAAATATCCTTGCTCTTTGTATTCTAAAACTGAAACTGCACCATGTCTTTTTGACAGCTTACTTTTATCAGAACCCAAAATTAAAGACAGATGAGCATATTTAACCTTGGGAATATCCAAAGCTTTTTGAAGCAGAATCTGCTTTGGCGTATTGGAAATATGTTCTTCTCCTCTAATAACATGCGTTATCTTCATTTCAAAATCATCAACCACACAAGCAAAGTTATACAAAGGAGTGCCGTTATCTTTGGCAATCACTATATCCCCTATCAAAGATCCATCAATTTCTATTTTCCCTCTGATAATATCTTCAAATCCCACTTTTTTAGAAGGAGTTCTGAATCTTATGACGTGGGATTTTTCTTCTTTTAAAGAATCAACTTCTTGTTTTGACAAACCAGCGCATTTGCCTGAATAACGAGGAGCCCGGCCTGTTGATAATTGATACTCTCTTTGGGCTTTTAACTCTTCTTCAGAACAAAAACAATAATAAGCCTTATCCTCATCCAAAAGCTTTTTTAAGTATTTAGCATAAATTTCCTTTCGTTCTGACTGACGATAAGGTCCATGATTTCCTCCAGCAACAGGTCCTTCATCAGGCTCAATGCCCAGCCATTTCAAGCTTTCAATCACATTGTCCTCATAAACAGGTTTTGACCTTTCTTTATCTGTATCTTCAATTCTTAAAATAAAAACACCCTGATGATTTTTAGCAAAAAGATAATTAAAAAGCGCAGTTCTAGCACCTCCAATATGGAAAAAACCAGTAGGAGAAGGCGCCATGCGAACCCTTATTGCACCAGCTCTCTGTAATTTAAGCTTTTGAGCGTCCATTAATTAATTCTGAAATAAGCTGTTTATTTAGTCAAATAAGTTGCCATATAGTCGGCAATGGTTTTTGCTGCCATGGGCTTTGAAAATTCTTTAGCAGCTTTTTTCATTTTCTCAAGCTCCTGAGGGTGAGAGAAAAGATATTTAAGTTTTTCAAGAAAAAAACGAGAAGTAAAGTTCTGCTCTTCTAATATTATAGCTGCGCCTTTTGCAGCATAAGCATAAGCGTTTTTAACTTGATGATCTTGGGCTGATTCAGGCAAAGGTATTAAAATAGACGGCTTAGCGTAAGCTGCTATTTCAAAAATACTGCCTGCTCCTGAACGAGAAACCACTAAGTCAGAACCTGCATAAGCTTTTTTCAATTCTTCTTCTTTTAAAAAACCAAAAGCATGATAATACTTTGCTAGATATTCAGGCATTACTACTTTTGCTTCAGCTTTCACTTGTCTAACATTTTTTTCACCGCATTGATGTATTAATTCAAAGTCTTTTAATAAATCTGCCAGTATTTCTAAAATCTCATCATTAATTCTTTGAGAACCCTGGGATCCTCCCATAATAAAAATGACTGGTTTTTTCATTGTTAATTTGAAAAACTGCCTTGCTTCTTCTTTTGAAGCATTAAGAATTTCTCTTCTAATGGGATTTCCAGTTAAAATCATTCTTTTTTGAAAGTATGGTGTTTTGGGAAAAGAAATAAAAATCTCTCTACTGAATTTAGCTAAAATTCTATTAGCTAAACCTGGAACTGCATCTGATTCCTGTAAGAATATAGGAACTCCAAGCAGCCATCCGCCTATTACTACTGGCAATGAACCAAAACCACCTTCTGAGAAAATAACATCAGGGGCGGAGAGAAATATGTGGAAAAAAGCTTGGAATATACCTATTGGAGTTTTAAAAAGAATATCAATCAAGTTTTGAAAAATACTTTTAACAGTAAAATATCTTCTAAGTTTACCGGCTAAAATATGCTTGATCTTTAATCCTTCTTGAGAAAGCAGGATATTGGCAAACTCATCTCTTGGCCCAAGATAAGAAAACTCAAATTCTTTATTATTTTTTTTCTCAGAAGAAAGCTTTCTTAATTCCCTAACCACAGCAATAATCGGGAAGATATGACCTCCACTACCACCGCCAGCAAACAGAATCTTAATTTTCCTATTCTTCTTCATATTTAGCTGATTTTGAAATATTAATTAAAATCCCTACTCCAATTAATTCTGCAACAAGGGCTGAACCTCCATGACTGATAAATGGCAAAGGAATGCCTGTTAAAGGAAGAATGCCCACCATTGCACCAATATTCACTAATGCCTGAACTAAAATCCAAGAAGTAATGCCTAGAGCTGCTAAAGAAGAGAATTTACTCCTGCTTTGTTTTCCGATCTTAAAGCCCCGCCAGAGAAAAAGCAGAAATAAGAGAATTAGAACAGCTGAACCTATAAATCCTGATTCTTCTGCTAAAACAGCAAAGATTGAATCTGATATGGAATGAGGTAAAAATTTCTGCTGAGACATTCCAAACCCTAGCCCAAAAACTCCCCCTGAACCTATTGCCATTAAAGACTGCTTTATCTGATAACCTATGCCCATTGGGTCTTGGTCAGGATTTAAGAAAACTGAAACTCTTTGTAATCTATAAGGGGCAAGATTAATTACAATAAATAAACCTACAACAAGAAGCACTCCTATTAGTATTGTATGCCAAAAAGGAGTATTTGCAAAAAAATACATTAAAAAAGCAATTGCAATAATAACAACTAAAGTGCCAATATCAGACTGAAAGGCTAAAAGCAGACCAATTAAAGCAATAATCACTAAAAAAGCAATTAAGCTCTCTTTTAAGTCTTTTTGAGTCTTTGGTAAAGTGATTTTCTTTTTACTTTTACCTTCCAGCCAACTTGCTAAATAAAGTATAAAAGTAAGCTTTAATGCCTCAGAGGGTTGAAAAGAAGCTAAACCCAATGAAATCCATCTTGCTGCGTTGCCTACCTTAATTCCTATGTAGGGCAGAAAAACAAAAGTCATGAGCAGTAAATTAATCAAAAGAAAAACAGGAGCCCATTTCTTCAAAAGACTAAGCTTAATTTTTGAAAAGAAAAAAGCTAATAAAACTCCTGGAATCAGAGCAAAAAGCATTTGATGGTTCAAAAGATAATAACTGCTTCCAAACTTAATTTGGGAAACTGAAGCTGAAGCACTGGCTAAAACAATAATTCCGAAAACCACTAAAAGCGTTGTAATGATTATTAAAGGATAATCTATTCTTTTAGCGCTGGCCATATAGTTTTACGTATTTTTTAAACAAATCACCTTTTTCTTTGTAATCTTTAAACAAACTAAAACTTGGTGAAGCAGTTGAAAGAAGGCAGATTTTTCCTTTTTTCGTATGCTTGAAAGCCTGCTCTACCCCATCTTTCATGTTCTGCACCAAAATTGCTTTATATTTTTTCTTACTATCTAAAGCAATAATCTGCCTAAAGATTTTATCACCTGTTGTCTGGAATAAAATTAAAGTTTTAATCTTGCTTTTTAAAATTCTTTTGGCTAAATTTTTAAAATCTATTCCCCTATCAAATCCGCCTAAAAATATGGTTTCAACTTTATCTCCTAAAGTGTCTAAAGCAACCATTGTTGCTTCTGGAACAGTTGACAAGGCATCATTATAGAATTTAATTCCCTTATAGGTTCCAATATCTTCCAGCCTATGGGGTAAAGGTTTGAAACTTTTAATGCTTTTTAAAATATTTTTATCTTTTATTTTAAATAATCTTGCCACAGCAACTGCAGCTTTGATGTTCTGAATATTGAAATTTCCTTTTAATAAAGTATCAAACTTTTTAATTTTAATTAAATTAATTGGAATTTTTTTAGCTTTTGATTTTTTTGCAATTCCACTTACAAATTTGTTCTTAGAATTAAAAACCAAATAGTCATTCTTCTTTTGATGGCACGCAATATTGCTCTTAGCTAATAAGTATTCTTTAAAATCTTTGTAATAATCCAGATGCTCTGGATAAATATTTAAAAAAACAGCAATCTGTGGGCTTTTTTTAAGATTTAAAAGCTGATGACTTGAAAGCTCACAAACATAGACATTTTCTGGTTTAGCAGTCAGTAAAAGCGATAGCATTGGCTTTCCAATATTGCCAGCTAAATAAGCATTAAAACCATTTTCCTTTAGAATCGTATAAATCAAAGAAGTGGTAGTGCTTTTACCTTTTGTTCCTGTGACACCAATAATTTTACCTGGACAATTATCAAAAAAAATCTCTGTTTGAGAAGTAATTCTTTGGTCTTTTTTTAAAAAAGAATTTAATATTCTGAGCTGAATTCCGGGAGATTTGATTACAACGTCATAATTTTTTAAAGCTTCAAGATAGTCTTCTCCCAAATGAAGGTTTAAGTTTTTGTCTTTCTTAATTATATCTCGAACCTTAGAGTTTAGATTTTTTAACTCTAATCTATCTCCTATTCCTAAAGCTTTTTTAGAAAAAAACTTTCTTAAAAATTTCAGAGTATCCATACCTTCAAGTCCTAAGCCCAAAATCAGTATTTTCTTGTTTTTTAGTTCATCCAATTTCATCTTAATATATTAAAAATAGCACAAAATGTGCTTAAAATAAACTGGGGAAGAAAAAAAAGGCGTTCCGAGGTAGAAACATATTAGTTCTACTCCGAAACGTCTGATAAGGAATTACTCCTCTCTTGCAGGATTTGTTTTAATTCCTTCATCATTGCCTCTGTTATTTTATCACGGAGACGGACAAGGCGTGGAAGCTTGATGTTTTGCCAAAAAGCCTCAATATACGGCTCAACATCGTCGAGATCCCATTGGTCTTTTCCCTTCAACGAGGCAAAGCCCTGGATACCCGTTATAGCCGTAGAAATCATCTCTTCTACCACTGTCTCGTCGCTCTCATCCAAGATAAAAAATAGAGCTGATTTTATCCGCCCCCCAAGAGCAGACCATAGTTGAACGATATCAACTGACATTTTATCACCTGCTCATATCATGATTTAAATGACCGAAAATGTCAATCATTAAAGACTATACATCCTCTCTTATTTTATCATAATGATTTTTTATTTTTTCAGACTACCCCAAAATCCTTTAGGAATATTGTGATTTTTATTCCAAGAAACCATTAGTTTTTCTGACTGCCTTTCAAGATTTTTGTGCTTTTTCAAAGTATTGATTTTAAAATATTTCAATAAATATGGTAGTTTCACCTTTTGTTTTTTAGCTTTTTTCAAACTTAAATAAAATGCAATTAAGCTTTCTTTTTTTGTTCCAACACACTCAAATGGTTTAAATCTGCTCTCCCCTATTAATTCCTTTATTAAATTTAATAATTCTTTTTTTTCAAAAAGATTTTCACCAAAAATTTTAAGCAATTTTTTAGTTTTAACAAAAGGATATAAAATTGCAAAAACAAACAAGCATTTAGGGCATTTACCGCACCATTTTTTTATTGGACTCCTCTTTCCAGAATATGTTTTATAAGCTTCGTTGCAGCTTAAAAAGACTGTTCCATATTTGTCAAAATATTCAGAAAACAACTTTGCAATCTGAATTTCATATAAGGGCCTTAAAAAACTAAAATATTCAATATTTTTAACTAAATATTTTTTTGAATAATTTCTGAATTTTTTCTCAAAATCAAAGCTTTTTGAATATTGATGATTAATTGTTCTTCCTAGATACTTAAGATTTCCTTCGTTTGAGCTTCTTTCGTTTGAAAGAGCAATGTGCTTATAATCAAAAATCACACCAATCAAAACTGTTAAAAAGGCCAAATAAGCTGAAAATGGAGTGTGGCCATTTAAAAATCCCCTCCTATTTAATTCAAGCAATTTTGAATCAATTTTTCGCTTAACAATAATTGATTTTTTACAACCACCTACCTTTAATGTTTTTTTAGAAGCATCAGTTGGATTCAAAGAAAAACAAGTGAAAAGATGTTTTGATTTCTTAAGAATTTCCAAGCTCACTATTGAATCCTTACCTCCTCCCATTGGAAGCAAAATCTTATTGCTTAATTTTTTATTAAAAATCTCAAAATCATTCCTTTTTTTCTCATCTGAAATAATTTTCAAAGAATCAGCAATTTTTAAATCAAGCTTATTTTCATAGAAAAACTGGCCCATTCCATTTTTAATTAAGTTTTTCCACCACTTAACTTGAGACTGATTCAAATAGCCAGCCTTAATCTCAATTTCTTTTGAGCAAGTTGCTTTCCAATAACTGAGCATTTCAATCAAACCCAATTGAAATATTAAATTATTCAACACACTCTCCCCTACTTTCTCAATTTTTGTCTTGTTAATATTCTCAATAACTATTTTTGGTTTAAAGAAAATATCTGGCTCAATCCTAAAATCAAAAAAAATTTCCAAATTATTCTTTGAAATTTTGTATGAATAGTTATGATATACAAACTTCTTGTATTTTTTTCTTAAAATTTCTAATTTCATATTATCCTGCAAAAAGCTTTATCGCTACTCCTAAAAACACAAAAACCAAATTAAGAATCCAGAACCTCATTGTAATTTTATAAGAAGGCCAGCCCTGCGCTTCAAAATGATGATGGATTGGCGTAGAAAGCCAGATCTTTCTGCCCAAAAACCTTTTAGACAAAAGCTGTAAAATAATTGAACCAACCTCAATCACCATGATTCCAGCAATAATCGGAAGAACAAAGATTGAATCAGTTAAAAAAGCAACTACTGTCATTGTTGAAGTCAATCCCAAAACACCTGTTTCTCCCATATAGAATTTAGCTGGAGGTATATTAAACCATAAAAAAGCAAATAAAGTACCGGAAATAATTGCACAAAAAGTAGCTAAATCAGCTTTACCTTGAGTGAAAGCAATCACAGCAAAACCGCTGAAAATTGAAGCAAAAATACCGCCTGCCAAACCATCTAAACCATCAATCACTCCTCCTGCCCAGGAAGCAAGCATTACTAGAATAAAGAGCGGTATATACCACCATCCAATGAAAAAATTTATTCCTTCTGGAAAATTATACATTAAAGGAATGTGAATCGTGTTCTTCATAAGCTTAAAGTAAAACCACCAACCTCCAATGAGCCCAATCAAAATAACTATAAGCAATCTTCTGGCAAAACTCATTCCTCCTCCAACATACTTTCCTTTTCCAAAAACAGTTAAAACATCATCAATTAATCCAACAATAGAGCCTGCAACCAAAGCAAACAAAGGAAGCCAGGTTTCACCACGAGACAAGAAATTCACTTTTTTTATCCACCAGGGATTATCAAGGCTAGATAAGGCAAAAATCAAAAATATCAGCATAAGAACTGACAACCAGATTAAAATTCCTCCGCCTCTTGGAACAGCTGTTTCTTTGTCTTTATGCAAAGAATGAAAAATCTCTGCTTCTTCATTGGTTATTGTTTTAGTTCTTGCAGTTTTCTTCCAAAATTTAATTCTTTTTAGAAACTTTATTAAACAAGGTGCCCAAACAAAAGAAATTCCAGCACCTAAAGCTGAAAGCATTAAAAGCCTGATTACATTAAAAGTAAAAAGTGTCATTTTAAGAATTTATCCAATTAATTAATTTCTGCATTTCTTCTATGCGTTTTTGCGGTGATTCAGCGCCTAATATTAAGTTAATGAAATAATTTTCTTTTTCATCAGAAAATATTAAAAGCATACATGCTCCTGCTTTTTCTGTATAACCTGTTTTCCCACCTATAATAATCTGATTGTCTAAAACCTTTAAACTCAGGGCTCCATTTTCAGTAGAATAAGGACCGTCTTCTAAGGAAATTTCAAATAAAAAGGGATAATTATTTAAAATATGCTTTGAAAGTATTATGAGATCATCAGCAGTTGAATAATTAGGAATCAAATCAGGATCTTCTGGGTCAAGTCCAGTGGGATTAATAAAATATGTATCTTCAAATCCGAGTATTTCAGCTTTTTTATTCATCTTTTCAATAAAATTATCAAGGCCAATCATTTCTGCCAAAGCAAATGCTGCATCATTGCTTGAATAATGAAGCATGAATTGTAAAAGCTCTTCTATTGTCACATCCTGGTCTTTTTTTAAATTACCGTAAATTGGAACATTATACTGACCTGCTGCATTCTCTGAAACAATTATTGACTCAGATAAATCATAATTGTTTTCAACAACAATCAAGGCTGTCATTAATTTAGTCAAAGAAGCCATTGGCAAAGCTTTTTTAGAGTTTTTTCGGAAAATAATTCTTTGCTTCCCTGCTTTATCAATTTTAAGCGAAATCGCAGACTCTACTTCAATATCAGGTTTTGATCTTTCTGGAATGTCTGCTAATTCAACAACAACAATATCTTGAAAAGACTGGATAATCTGAGCATAAAAGTATTTTTCCATTCCATGCTCTAAAACACCAATACCCCAAAATGAAAATAGGGTTAAAAAAAACGCTCCTAAAAAATATTTAACATTCTTGGTCATTAAAATAAAACTATTTTTCTTTTTTCTCAATTTTAAGATGTAAATCTTTTAACTGCTCCTTGCTTACTTCAGATGGAGCATCCATCATCACGCTCCTATTCTCTCCTGTTTTTGGAAATGCCATGACTTCTCTAATATTTGGCTCTCCTTGAATTATTGCTAAAAACCTATCAAGTCCCGGAGCAATTCCACCATGAGGAGGAACACCATATTCAAAAGCTTGAAAAAGATGAGCAAATTTCTTTCTTATCTCTTGTTTTTTATGGCCCATTATCTCAAAAATCGCTTCCAGCATCTCTGGCTTGTAAATCCTCAAGCTTCCTCCTCCAATCTCATAACCATTCAAAACTAAATCGTACTGATAGGCCAACACCTTATCAGGATTCTTCTTTATCTTCTCAACATCTTCTTCTTGAGGACGAGTAAAGGGATGATGCATGGCATCAAATCTTTTTTCAGATTCTTTCCATTCAAAAAGAGGAAAATCAACAATAAACGCAAAAGCAAGTTCATTCTTGTCTTTTTTGTTTTTCCTTAAGTCAGGCTTATCAGTTTTATATTTTTCCATTACTTCTTTATAGGTAATTCTTGGAAAAGGAGTTTTTAAAATTTTCTTTTCAGGAAACAATTTTTTAATCAAAGAAGTATAAAGCTCTTCTGTAAGTTTTAAAACATCTTCTTGTTCAATAAAAGACATTTCAATATCCAGTTGAGTAAATTCTGCTTGGCGATCACCTCTTGGGTCCTCATCCCTGAAACACCTGGCAATCTGAAAGTATTTTTCAATACCAGAAACCATTAAAAGCTGTTTGTACTGTTGAGGGCTTTGGGGAAGTGCATAAAAAGTCCCTGGATAATTTCTTGAAGGAACTAAAAAATCTCTTGCACCTTCAGGAGTGGATTTTGTTAATATTGGAGTTTCAACTTCTAAAAATCCTTGTTTTATCAGAAAATCCCTCATGAATTGAATTGTTTCCTGCCGAATCTTTAAATTTCTCTTTAATCTTTCTCTTCTTAAATCCAAATAACGATACTTTAATCTTATTGCTTCATTTATTTCATAACCATCAGTATCAACAGGAAAAGGCAAAGTTTTTGCTTCAGATAAAACTTCTAATTTCTCAGATAAAAGCTCTATTTTCCCTGTTTCAATTTTAGGATTTATCATTTGCTTCGGCCTTTCCTGAATCTTACCTTCAACTGAAATAACCCACTCTGGTTTTAGTTCTTTTGCAATCTCATAAAGCTCTTTACTCTTAGGAATAAAAACTATCTGCAAAAGACCTTCTTTGTCTCGAAGATCAATAAATATAATTTTTCCATGAGACCTTACGCTGTGAACCCAGCCAGAAACTTTGATTTCTTTTCCTAAATATTTAGTTGTTTCACCAGTTAATATTCTTTTCATATTCAAAGAAATTTTATTTTTAAAATATATTTCTCGGCTAATTTTAACCACCAATTATCTGCGTTAGTTTTAATGAGCAATTCTCCTAAAGCTTTGCCATTTTTAGTTTTTAATCTTTTTAAAGAGATGATCAACCATTTTTTAATATTTTTGTTTCCCAAATCCAAGCATTCTTTTTCTAAAAGCATACCTGATAATACATCAGCATCTTTAACAATCTTTGCTTCTAAAGTTTTTTCTTTGGCGAACTCCTGAAAAAGATCTGATAAATTAAAATCCTTTAAATCATAATCTTTAGAAATTCCTTCTATTATTTTTGCTTCATTAAGAGGCTGACTGTAGAATTTATTAATAAGATTTCTATCCCCTCCTCTGGCTTCAGCCAAATCATGGATTAAAGCCATTTTAATAACTTTATTTTCATTAGCTTTTTCCATTTTAGCCAATAACCAGGCAATAATCATAGTATAAAAACTATGCTCAGCAACATTTTCACTAACTGAACTTTTTAAATGCTGGAGCGAAGCTCGAGGAAGATATTTTAAACTCCTGCACTCAAACAAAAAATCAGCTAATTTTTCTGTTTTCAATTCTGATTTTATAATTTTTTTCATAAACAATTAAAAAAACTTTATTAAAAAAGATAAAAAAACAATGGAGTTGATTTTACTTTAAATAATTTTTAATTTTTGAGACAAACTGCTGCGGAGTGAAATTTGCCTTAATCAGATAATCCTTAACCCCAAGTTTTTTCGCTTTTTTCTGTGTATCTAATCCGTCATAATTTGTAAAAACTACTACTGGGATGGAAGCAATTTCAGGATCTTTTTTCTGCCACTCTAAAAAAGATATGCCATTTTCCCTAGGAAGCAAGATGTCTAAAATAATTAAATCTGGCTTTTCTTTTTTAGCTATCTCTAATCCTTCTTTTGATTCAGTGGCTGAACACACTTTGAAACCAGCCTGAACAAAAGTATCATAATACATTTCTGCTAGAATTTTTTCATCTTCAATTATGAGAATTTTGTTTTTAGAGCTAGGTTTTTTCTTCATATTTAATAGGTAATTCTATATAAAAGGTTGAGCCTTTTTGCTTCCCAGTGCTTTCAACCCATATTCTACCATTATGCATCTCTGTAAAATTTTTAGCAATATATAGTCCCAGACCTGCCCCCTCTGTCCACGTTCTCTTGCCAGCAGCGCCCCTAGAGAAAGATTTGAATAAACGAGAAATTTCTGCTCTTGTCATTCCTTCGCCCGTATCTTTGATTTCAAGCCTGCACAATCCATTCTTTTGTTTATAACCTATTGTGATTCCACCTGTCTGAGTATATTTTATCGCATTATCAATAATATTCAAAACAACCTGTCTGATTTTAGCTTTATCTAGAAAAACCTTGGCCAAGGATTTTCTAGGCCTTTCAAACTTTAGATAAAGATTTTTTGCTTTTGCGAAATTGTTCAACTCATTTACTATGCTATTAATCAAGTCTTCTAAAAGAAATTCCTCTGGCTCTACTTTTATTTTTCCAGCTTCAATTCGGGAAATGCTCAACAAGTCATTAACTAATTTTATCAATCTTTCTACAGAGCTATAAACATTAGTCAAAGGTTTTTCCATCTTAGAAGGCACCATTCCATAAGCTTCATCTCCTATTAAAGAAACATATCCCTTAATAGCTGTTAAAGGAGTTCTTAGCTGGTGCGATGCAATAGAGATAAATTCTGACTTGGCAATATCAAGTTTTTTTAATTCCTTGTATGCCCTCCTAAGCTCCTTATCCATTTTTTCAATCTGCTCTCTTCGCTCAATCTCTTTTATTGTGGCTTTAATCAAGTAATAACCAAAAATGCCGAACAAAACAAAAATACTCCAACTCAAAACTTGATTCCAGAGACCCTCGCTTATTAATGCCTGAAATAGTAAAATCACTCCTATCACCGCAACCAAAAGTTCAGTTAAAATAACTTTAATTCCAAAAAGATAATGTCTTACAATAGCATAAGCAGTAATGCCTAAGAAAAGTAAAATAAACAAGAATCCAAAAGGATAAAATTCTACTCCATAATTAACAAGGAAATCAGATGAAGCAAAGATATAAAATATTAAAGCTAATAAGATATATTTGGCTTGATGATACTTGATAGGATGTGTTCTTTTTTTCTTTTTCAAGAAAGAGAATAAAAGATAAAGAGCCCGAACAGTTAAAACGCTGAGTAATAAAAGATAGAAAGGGTGAAGAAAATTAGCCTTAGGATAAAACCCCCAAAAATATTCATAAAAGCCATTTATGAAATAATCAGTTGTTAGTAAAACTACCTCAAATATCAAACCCATTGAGTATGAAAAATAAAGAAAGTATCTGTCAAATTTTGAAATTTCTCCTAAAAAAGAAAGAAGAAAATGGAAAAAGAAAATAGGAATAAAGATTATTCCTATGTAACCAATTTTAACCAAATAATTAGCTAGTATTTCGTTTTGAGCATTAAATAGTATAAACCAAGAGAATTGCCACCAAGAAGTAGCAAAACAGACCAGAAGAAAAGTGATATTAGCAATAGATTTTCGATTATTCCAATAAACAACAACTCCCAAAAACAAAAACAAAATTGAGCTCAATAAAGGCGGTATCGTATATAATGTGAAAAATTCCATAAAAATTTACTCTTCTTTACACGCAATTATAATATTTAAAAAGAAGAAGCTGTCTTTCTTAAAAATAAAACAGTCTTTTAGACTAGAATTATTTTTGGACAGATTGTTTCGGCGAAAGAGCATCCACCAAAGCAGTTCTTAAGATGTCAGGAATCTTGATCGGAGTGCCTTTTAAGTCTGTATATATAATTGTTTGCTTTCCAGTTGCATAGACTCCTTTTGTTTGAACATGAATAAACTCTGCTCCTAATTCGAAACTTGAATTTCCTACTCGGAGAACTCGCATTTTAATAACCATTGTATCACCAAAGTGGAAATTCTTTTTAAACTCGTAGGAGGCATTACAAGTTTGGAGAAAATAAACTTTACCCATATCAGTAGTAAATCCTGGCAGACAATCTATTCCAAACAATTCTCTAGTTTTGCCAAAGAATCTAGAGTAATGAGAATGACTCATAGTGCCCTCTATATTGATTTCTTCAAGTGTGAGCCGAACAAAATAATCATAAAATAAACCTTTCTCATCTCGACCCACTTGACCTATGACTGGAGTGATAGACTCTGAAGGCATGGCATTTAAATTACTATTTTTCATTTTATCTATTTAAATAACTTTTCATAATAATTAATTATTCATTCGACTTTTAGTTTCCATAAATTTTTGACGGTTTAATCCCGAACTCTTTAGTAATTGACTATTTTAATTAAATATAACTTATGGAATATATGAAGTCAAAGTGATTCTACGCTTTTAACTTCAAGCTTATGTCCTCATATATATCCCCTGCTCCCATAATAATTACTATTTCTTCACCTTTTAAATTTTCTTTTAAAAAATCTATTATCTTTTCTTTTGTCATATAAGTTGCAGAATCTTTATCTATAATTTGAACCAGTTCTTCAGCGCTTATTTTTTGTTTAATTTCCTTTTCCTCCCTGCCTATCACGTCATAAATATCAGTAATAATCAACTTATCTATCGGCGCTTGTTTAAAGGCTTCAACAAAATCATCAAGCAGATAATAAGTTCTTTGATATTGATGAGGCTGGAAAACACACCAGATTTGTTTTTCAGGAAATTTCTCACGAGCTGCTTTCAATGTAACTCTTATTTCTGTTGGATGATGACCATAATCATCAATAAGCGTTATCTGTTTACCATTCACTGTTATTTGGCTCACCTCAAATCTACGCCAAGAACCTTTGTATTCTGATAAAGCTTTCAGAGAAATTTCGTCTTTAATTTTTAAAATCCTAGCTACACTTAATGCTGCTAGAGCATTGGAAATATTAAATTCACCAGGAACTTTTAATATTTCTTTTATCTCCTTAACTTCTTTATCTTTTAAAGAATACCAAGTTGCATCTTTAATAATTTTTTTAATATTTTCATCATCTTTGTTTGCAATCACAATTCCATCCTTTTCCAAATTAGCAACAAATTTCTTAAATCCCTTGATAACATTTTCTAGATTTTTATAATAATCCAGATGCTCTGCTTCAATTGTTGTTAAAACAATAATATTGGGGTAGTAATTTAAAAAAGACTCAAAATGTTCACAGGCTTCAATTACCAAATATTTTGAATTGCCTACCCTGCAACTTGAATCTTCAAATTCTTTTAGCTTTGTTCCCACAATCACAGTCGGGTCTAAACCAGCTTTAATCAATAAAAGCCCTATCATTGAAGTTGTTGTGCTTTTACCATGAGTGCCAGTCACAGCTATTGTAAAATGTTTTTTTGTTAATTTACCCAGAGCTTGAGGATAACTCAAGATTTCCACTTTCTGATTCTTAGCTTGTAATTGATGGGCTTCTCTTAATTCAAGATTATCTTCTGACACAGCAGGGCTATAAATTATTAAATCAACATCATCAGCTACATTTTCAGAGCTGTGTTTTCCCATAAAAAGCTTGACTCCTTGTTTTTTCAACCAGTCAGTAATTTCTGAAAAAACTAAATCAGAGCCAGTTATTTTGTGGCCTTTTTCAAGATAATACTTAGCTAATCCAGACATTCCAATTCCGCCAATGCCAATAAAATGAATTTTCATGATAATTAAGATGATAAAGGTATAGATTGAAGCACCATATACTCTGCTCCAGTTCTTTTTAACTGACTTTCCATTAGCTCTATTGAATTTACTTCAAAACTCAAATCAATCAGTTCTTCAATTTGAGGCCTTTCTTCAAGCTCCATTTGTTTAAATTCCCACTGCCTGATTCTTGCTAGGGTAATATGAGAACTATGAGATCTATTTTCTTTTTTAAAAGAAAGATTAGAAAGAGAATTTTCCAAATCATTTTGCAAATCCCTCAATTCTTCTGATTTTTCTCCCATTGCCCAAACCATTCTCAATGCTTTTTTAGGCGGACCATAACAAACTTTATTAAAATTTAACTGAAAAGGATTATGTTTTTTTGCAATTTCTTCTGTTGCTCTCAATATTTCGGGAATTTCATCATCTTGAACATAACCTAAAAAAACCAGAGTGATATGGAGGTTTTCTTTTTTTGTCCATTTAGCTGGCAAATCAGGCCACTTAGATTGAAATTTGGCTAATTTAATTTTAAAGCTTTCAGGTAGATTTATAGCAATAAAAATTCTGCGATTCATGATTTTACTATAACATGATTGATGAATCTTTTTAAATGATTTAAAATTAAAAATACATAGAACAAGAATTTTCAAAGCGATTTAATGTATCAAATAAAAGAATATCTATCCATCCTTTAGTCTCATGGAATTTACAATTCAAAACACGCACAAAAATAACGTATCAACTTTAACCAGAAAAATTGGATATTATTATTTAGGAAAAACTGAAAAACAAGAATTCAATCTAATAAAAACATTGGAAAGAGGTGGCTATCCAAGGTTTCACGTTTATCTCATAATAACAGAACAAGAGCTGGTTTTTAATTTACACTTAGACCAAAGAAGGCCGGTTTATAAAAATGCTCCAGCTCACTCAGCTGATTATGAAGGTAAAGTTGTAGAACAAGAAGCAGAAAGAATCAAACAATTATTAAAATAATATGAATCTATACATATCTTTAGCAAAAAAAGCGATTGAAAGTTATGTAAAACAAGGAGAAGAAATTTCCCCACCTGACAATTTACCCAAAAAACTGCTTGAGCAAAAAGCAGGCGTTTTTGTAACAATTAAAAAAGACAATAAATTAAGAGGACGTATAGGGACTTACATATCAACTAAAGCAAATATTGCTCAAGAAATTATTACCAATGCTATTGCTGCAGCAACTAAAGATTATAGATTTGATCCGGTCCAAGAAAAGGAACTCCCCCATCTTTCATATAGTATTTCTGTTCTTAGCGAACCAGAAGAAACTCAGGACTTAAAAAAGCTAGACCCTAAAAAATATGGAATTATCGTAAAATCAAACAAAAAAACAGGGCTCTTGCTCCCTGATTTAGAAGGAATAGATACAATAAAAAAACAAATTGTCAGTGCCTGTCAAAAAGCAGACATTGACCCCTCAAAAGAAAGCCTTTCAATCTATAGATTTACTGTTAAAGAATATTCATGAAAGACTATGTCTCTCTTTTGCCTGAAATAAATTCTTCAACCATCTCTCTTGCTTTTTCATCAACAAACTGTTTTGGAGGATGCTTCATGAAATAAGCTGAAGCTGAGATTAAAGGGCCAGCTATTTTTCGGTCCAAAGCAATTTTAGCCAATCTAATAGCATCAATAATACAACCAGCTGAGTTTGGAGAATCATGAACTTTTAAACGCATTTCAAGCTCTAAGGGCAGATCTCCGAACTGTCTTCCCTCAAGCCTGATAAAGGCTAGTTTAGTGTCTTTTAACCAAGGCACGTAATCAGAGGGCGCAATATGTAAATCATCATAGCTTAATTTCTTTGAAAGCTGGGACTGAACACTTTCTGTCTTGGAAATCTTTTTTGACTTTCCTCTGTCGCGCTCTATTAAATTCATAAAATCAGTGTTTCCGCCCACATTTAACTGATAAGATTTTGTAACATGCACACCTCTGTTTGAAAAAAGATTAGCTAAAACTCTGTGAACAATAGTTGCGCCAATCTGACTTTTTATATCATCCCCTATTACAGGCAGTCCTTTTTTCTTGAATTTATCTGACCACTTTTTATCAGATGCAATAAAAACAGGAATACAATTAATAAAAGCGCAGTTAGCTTTTAAAGCCTCTTCAGCATAAAATCTTATTGCTTTTTCTGAACCAACTGGCAAAAGAGTTACGAAAATCTGGGCTCCTGACTTCTTGAGTTCATTAGCTACGTTCACTGGTTTTGCTTTACTTACAGCAAATGCTTTATCTTCAGGATATTCTTTAAAATGATTGGAAACTCCATCCAAAACAGGACCCATTTTTACTTTTACACCTAAATTTGGTATGTTTGTATAAAAGGTCCTTACACAGTTTGGTTTGGCAAATATTGCTTTTGAAATATCTTTACCCACCTTTCTTTTGTCAACTTCAAAAACAGCTACGATTTTAATATCTTTGGGCCTGTATTCCCCCACAAAATTATGCATCAAGCCTGGAATTAATTCGTCCCCGTTTTTAACATCTTTGTAATAATAAATTCCTTGGACCAAGGCTGAGGCGCAATTACCAAGCCCAGCAATAGCAACTTTTATTTCTTTTTTCATAATGATTTACTTATTATTTGTTTATTATATAATATTTTACAGCCGTAAAATACTATGTCAAGTGAATAACTTTTATGCTCCCATTAGAACGTCTTAAAAGATCAAACACCAAAGAGAATTTATGGATATATATTCTCTACCTGCTCAAAGAAGAAGATGCTTACGCATGGAAAATTTTAGAATTAATTAAAAAGAAATTTAACTTTAAACCAGGAAGAATTACTCCTTATCGCGTACTTTATAGATTAGAAAAAAATGCCCTTGTTAAAAGCAAAATGAAAGAAAGGAGAAGAATGTATGAAATTACAAAAAAGGGGGAAAAAGAATTGAAACAAGCTAAAGGATTTTACAAAGAAATTTTGAAAAAATTAAAATGATTAATAAAAAAGTAGCTCAAATATTATACGAGATAGGAGAATTATTGGATATTCAAGGAGTAGCTTATAAACCTAAAGCCTACAAAAAGGCTGCCAAGGCTTTAGATGATCTGAAAGAAAATATTTCCCAAATTTATAAGAAACAAGGAATTAAAGGAATTAAAAAGGTTCCGGGTATTGGGGAAAGCATTGCCAAAAAAATTGAAGAATATTTAAAAAAGAAAAAAATTAAATATCATGAAGAGCTAAAAGAAAAATCAGCCATTCGGCAAATTATTACTCATTATTTTAAAACTAAGGGATTGAGTTTAGCAGAACTTAAAAAAAACGCTAAAAAAAGAAAAATAGTTTACTCCCGTTTCACTAAGCCGGCTAAACAACTTCTATTCTTAGCAGGTTCTGTGGAAAAAGCTAAAGCTGCCATTTCTAAAGTGGCCGGATGGGCAAAATCTAGGAACTTAGATTACGCCATCGAAACAGTTTTTAAGAAATGGCTAGAATTAGACAAATTAAAACCAAAAGAAATTGTTAAAAAACCTTATTATAGAGGAGACTCAATGGTCTGGTCAGAAACAAAAAGAAAATGGTATGTTATTGACCGAAGCGGTGATTGGCTTGAATTTGCCGACAAAGAATCAGAGATTGAGTGGCGAATAGTCAAATAAAATATTTAAGTAACAAGAAAGAGATAATGTTGAATTATTCTGAGTTAAAGAAAAAATCAAGAATAATTATAGATAACGAACCATATGAAATAATTGAATCAGCCTCCTCTGTCAAAGCAAGAGGTGGTTCTGTTTTACAAACTAAATTAAAAAACTTAAAAACAGGAAACGTAATTTCTAAAACCTTTCATCCAGGAGAAACGTTCGAAGAACCTGAAATTTTAAAATTAGAAGTGAAATTTATCTATTCTCACAAAGACAAATATGTATTCGTTGAAAAAGACAATCCTTCTAAAAGATTTGAATTGACATTTCAGCAGATTGATGAAAAAGCAGATTTTTTGAAACCAAATCAAATCGTTGAAGCTTTAACTTTCAACAACAAGGTAATTAATATTTCTCTGCCCATTAAAATTAATTTAAAAGTAAAAGAAGCTCCACCTACCTTAAAAGGAGAATCTCAAACAGGCAATAAAACAGTTATTCTGGAAACTGGGGCTAAAATAACTGTTCCCTCTTTTATAAAAAGTGGTGATATCATTGAAATCAATACAGATACAAAAGAGTATGTAAGAAGGATTGAATAGCTTATTAATTAACATTGAAATATTTATCAAGAACCTTTCGCTTTGCTCTAGAACCTTGCTTCTTTGCTGCGTTTGAATTAAAATAAAATATATAAACGTTAATAAACTCTAATATGACTCTTCATCATATTCCCATAGATAAACAAAAAAAATACCTCAAAATCAAAGAGGTGGCAGAATTATTCGGAGTCACTCCGTTAACCCTTCGTAATTGGGATAAAGCAGGAAAATTAAAAGCTTATCGCCATCCTATGAATAATTATAGAGTTTATAAACCCGAAGACATTGAACTCTTTCTGCGAAAAATTGAATCTGGAAAAAAAATAATACTTGGATAAAAGTCTCTTTCTAAAATAAAAACTGGTGTCTTTTGAAAAGTACCAGTTTTTTTTAAGTTGAACTTTTATTTTTTATCTGCGAGATTTAGTACCCCCAGATTCTGCAGCCCGCAGTCGTCTCATTGCTGTTCTGGCTGTATTAGCGCTTGGATAAGTTTTTTTCTTAGTCCACTTACCTCTCCTTTTTACGTATAAAGTTTTCTTAAATCTTTTATATGGCATGTTTTTTAATTTTTAGCTTGTTTGTAGAATAGCTTTATTTTCAAAAAATTTCAAGCATAAAGCAAAAAAACTCCTGATCTTAAAGTAATTTAAAATGATTAATAACCAGTCCGAATTTGTATCCTAAGTGTTTTGCTGCTTTTCTGCAGTAGATCATCCTATCAGTAAAAATCTCAAAATACTCCATCACAGGAACAAAATTAGTATCAATTTTTAAAGTTAAGCTAATATTCTTTCTTTTCTTATTAATCCCTAACTTTGAGAATTCAGTAGCATAATTCACTCTATCATGAATATCATTTTTAATTTCCTCCATATCATCAATAGCAACCCTTGAACGACGAACATCTGATTTATCAGCTAAAATTACAACCGCAGAAATAGAGCTCGGCAGCTCAATATCTTCATGCTCAGGAAGAATATCTTCTTTATCATGAAAGCTGATTGCCTGCATTATTAAAGAAATTTCTTCTGGAGAAAAATCGTTGCTAAAAATCTGATAAAAAAGCATGGCGCCAAGATAATTATGCTGACTCCTGCTTAAAAAATTTCCCATATCATGACAAAAACCAGCAATAGCTGACAGCTCCTGCTCTTGTTCTGAAAGTCCGATTTCTTTTGCAATAGTCCTTGCCCTGTCAGCCACCAAAGATGAATGCTCTAAGCCATGCTCAGTATAGCCTGATTTTTTTAAAACATTTTCAGTTTGTTTAATAAATTCTAAAATGTATGGATTTTTTTTAACTTCGGCTAAAGTAATCATATTTAATATTTAATATTTAGTATTTTATTTATTCCATTATTTTAACAGATTTTGCGTTGTTGTTAAGAGTGCTTCTTCGGTATAAAAGTTATCTGCACTCCATAACATAAAACCTGAAAAATCTTCTTCTAATGCGTCGGAAACAGCATTAATTTCTGAACGAACCATATCTTTGTCATATTCAGCCCCTAAATCAAAATCCTGAAGCCACGGCCGCAGCTTAGCTTTGGTTGGAAAAATTTCATTAAAAACTTTTAATCTTGCTAAAGCGCTCTCCATGGAATGCTTAACTATTTCATAAGGATATTCAGCAGGATTCTCATACCCCAAATACATTGAAACATAATGGGAAGGATAAACCATTGGACATACAAAATCAAAATAATCATAAGCATTCTCAATATTTTGTCCAACCCCAAAACTAGAACTAACAGTTGAAAGCCCAAAAAGATCAACAGAAAGAACTGCATCAGGAATATTTTCTCTTAAATAAGAATAAAATTCCTTAATCGTTGCAATTCTTGTAGTGCTTGTGCTGTCCCACAAAGAAAAACTTAAATCTCCCAAATCACCGTCAGAAGGAAAACGCACGTAATCAAAATTCAACTCATCAAAACCCTGATTTAAAGCATCTTGAGCAATGGCAATATTATAATCCCAGGATTCTTTAGCTGCAGGATCAATCCAAGCTAGTCCTGATCTATCAAGCCATAACAAGGATTTATCTGTTTTTCTCCTAACCGCTAAATCAGGCCTTGCCCAAGCTAAGATAGGATCCTGAAAAACAGTTATTCTGGCAATTGTATAAATCCCCTCTTCATGAAACCTTTCAATAAGTGCTCCGACATCTCTTATCAAAACTCTTTCAGCATTGTATTTTTCAACTTCAGGCACTTGAGTATCATAATTTACATATCCCGACCAATCCTTAATATCAATAACCACTGCATTAATTTCTGTATTTTTAGCTAAGTCAATCGCATAATTTATTCTATAAGGAGTGGCAGCTGACCAGCTTGTTAAATAAATTGCCTTGATAATTTCTGGCGCCTTGAAGGTTGATTTTTTAATTTCTGATTCAGTAGAAGTTGAAGTTTTAATAATTGCAGCAGGTAAAAACTTCTCTTCAATGAGACCTGAACTGAAACTTCCCTCTTTCTTAACTTCGTATTCCTGCTCTAAAATAGAAATGGGAGGGTTATCTGAAAAAGCAAAAATTAAAAAAGCGAATGCGCATAAAATTAATAAATTCTTAGTGTTCTTATTCATTATCTTGCCCATTACTGATTCCAAACTCTATTGCCTTTTTTATTTGAGGCATTTCCCAGGCATCAATATTTTTAAGAGAATTTCCCTTAAAGCCTTGGATTATTTTAATTCCTTCAACATCAATATCTACCCGACTCTCTGAGGCAAGAATTAAATTTGGCTCAGCTAATTCACCTTCAGCTGGACCTTTATTTATAAAACACTTTCTCCCATCCATAATTATTAAGTGAGGATTAATCAGTTTATTCAATTCAGCTGTTTTTTCCTGTAGATTTTTCAAGTGTAAACGAACCCTTTCAATTGGTTTCATAAAACCAATTGAGAGTTTTAAAGCCCCGGTAAATTGAGCATAGGAATGAGTTTTTAAGTTGGGTAAAAGTATTAATTTGTCAGCTCTTTCCAAGAATTCAGTTACTGAGACTGTTTTTAGAAATTTACCATCTGGAACTTGTTTTTTAATCCAGCTTCTTTCATCAAAATTATAAATCCTAGGAGGTACTTCCATTTTCTCCAAATCAAAAACACCTATCTTTTCCATCACCTTTCTGGTGTTCAAGCTCATGGTGGAAGAATCCCCTATCATTACAATTTTAGCTCCACAATCATAAATCAGTTCAACAACAGTTTTTAAAAAATCTAAACTGGTTGATGCTGGAGATGGATCAGCAGTATTAAAATTAGGTTTTAGTAGTACTGTTTCTCCTTTCTCAACAAATTTTTCAAAACCACCAATTTCATTAACTGCCTTTGCAATTGAGCTTTTTAAATCACTCTCAACTATTATTTTCGATACTTTGTTCATATTAATCCTTTATTTTAAATTCTAAAATCATTTTTGTCTATTTTAAATGAAAAAACTGGCTCTAGCCCAGCCTCCAAACATAAACTAAAACAAACAATTACTTTCCGTATCTTCTTTGTCTTCTTGCATATTCTGAAATCGCCTCCTCCAAATCTTTTTTATTAAAATCAGGCCAGTATTTTTTAAGAAAATATAGTTCACTATAAGCAGCTTGCCAGATTAAAAAATTAGAAATACGCTGCTCTTTTCCTGTCCTGATAATCAAATCTAACTCAGATGTCCATAGATTTTTGGAAATCAAGGCTTCATTAATCTTATCAATAGGTATTTTTTGCCTGATAATATTTTTAACAGCTTCAACAATTTCCGCCCTGCCTCCATAGCTTAATGCAAGATTCAAGGTCATTGCTTTGTTGTTCTTTGTAAGTTCTTCCAGCTTATTAATTGAGTTCTGCACTTTAGGCGATAGATTATCTCTTTGCCCAATTACTCTTATCTTAATATTCTGCTTAGAGGCTTCTTTGAAATGTAATTCCATTTTCTCAGCCAGCTTCATTAAATAATCAACTTCATTTTTAGGCCTTTTCCAGTTTTCAGTAGAAAAAACAAAAAGAGTCAAAGTTTTAATTCCCTTTTCTTTACACCAATTTATCACCTTTTTAATATTGTCCAATCCCTTTTTATGACCTTCAAAAGCAGACAATCCCTTTTCTTTTGCCCACCTTCTATTGCCATCTAAGATAATGCCTAAATGATTGAGATTTTTTTTCATATACTTATCTTATAATAAAAAATCACTTTCTATTTTAAAATTCTTTGGTAAAAGCCACGGCGCTTTAAATCCTAAAAAATATGCTGATTTAGTGGCTAATTTTGAAAAGCTAATTCTTGGCAGAAAAAACCTTTTAACCTCTTTATTATATTTTAGGAAATCAGGGAAATTTTTCAATAAAATGTCAGCAGCGATCAGCCCCCAGATTACTCCGCCGCCTGACCAAGGCTTAGTTAATCCTGCTGCATCGCCGCAAAGGACAATTCTTGAATTTGAAGAAGCGACAAGGCCTTGGGGAATCACAGCTGAAGTAATTCTTTCAAACTCAATCTTTTTTTCTTTCAAAAATTCATCAAAAATATTTTTAGCTTTGTTGATTTCTTCAATAATTCCATATTCCACTTCTTTTCCTCTGGGAATTTTCCATAAAAACCCGGAGTTTGTTGCCCAGGTCTCAACAAAATCTGAAGAATCATTTTCAGAAACAAAACCCTGAATTCCTAAACGAAATTGGGGTTCTTCTAAATTTAACAATTTTCTGATTTGTGAATTTGCTCCATCACACCCTATTATTTTGTCAAAACCTTCAGGAAAAGAATTTATGAGCTTTCCTAAAACAATTTCTGCTCCTGATTTTTTGGCTAATGAAGCTATTAACCTGTCTAATTCATCATGATTTATTACAAGGAACTTTTCTGAAAACTTAATCTTTAAACTTTTCTTAGGAAAATGCAAAAGAACATAATTAATCTCATTCTTAATCAAGCTCTTGCTTTCAGGAACAAAATCTAATATTCTTTGAGAAAAAAGACCGGAACACGACTCTTTTCCAATACTTTTCTTTTTTTCAAAAACAGTTACCTTATACCCCCTTAAACATAATTTCCAAGCCAGATAAAGACCTGTAATTCCTGCTCCAATAATAGCTGTTTTTTGATTCTTCTTGTTCATATTCAAACTTTATTGGTTCTTTTCCTTGCTGCTTAGCTATAATATAACCTAATGTGAAAGAAAGTAAAGAAATGAGAATTACGCCAATGAGTAAAATTATATCATTCTGGTGTTTTTTCAAAAACTCAATCAATTCTGAAATCATATTGATTTAATACAAGTCTTAACAAATTCCTTGAATAGCGGATGGGGCTTTAATGGCCTTGACTTGTACTCTGGATGGAATTGAGTAGCTATAAAAAAGGGATGGTCTTTAAGCTCTATAATTTCTACTAAATTCTTATCAGGATTTATTCCAGCCATAATCATTCCCTTTTTCTCTAATTTCTTTTTAAAGGCATTATTAAGCTCATAGCGATGGCGATGGCGTTCAAAGATATACTTTCTCCTTCCATAAGCTTTAAAGCTCTTAGTCCCCTTCTTAAGCTCGCACTTATAAGCTCCGAGCCTCATTGTGCCTCCATACTGATCTTCTTTTAAAAGTGCTTTTTGTTCTGTCATCATATCAATGACAGGAAATTTAGATTTAGACGAAAATTCAGTTGAATTGGCTTTTTTCATCCCACAAACATTTCTGGCAAATTCTATTGCTGCCAATTGCATCCCTAAACACAATCCTAAGTATGGAATTTTTTCATTCCTGCAAAATTCAATGACTTTTATTTTTCCCTCTATTCCTCTGGTGCCAAAACCTCCTGGCACAATTATTCCATCAAACTTTTTTAATTCTTTTAATTTTTCTGGAAATTTCTCGTATTTTTCAGAAGAAAACCATTGGATATTTGGTTCTGCCTTAAAATGCCAGCAAGCATGCTTTACAGCCTCTATTACGGAAATATAGGAATCTATTAAAATAAACTTGCCTGTTTTAAAATATTTTCCAATAATACCAATTTTAACTTCCTTGTTATTATTTAAAATTATTTTAACCAACTCTTTCCAATCTTTTAAATCTCGTTTTACTGGTTTTAAACCAAATTTATTTAAAATTCTGTCACCCAAACCTTCTTTTTCATAATTGATTGGAACTTCATAGATTGAACTAACATCAGGTGAAGAAAAAACATCTTTATATTTAATGTTGCAAAAGATTGAAATCTTTCTTTTTCTTGGTTTATCTAGAGATGAAACTGAGCGGCCTAAAATTATGTCGGGCTGGATGCCAGCTTCATTTAATAATCTAACAGCAGTTTGAGTTGGTTTTGTTTTCATCTCCCCAATCATTTTGGGAACTGGAAGATAAGAAACCAAAATAAAAAGAACTTTTTTAGGATTTTGTAATTTCATCATTCTTGCTGCTTCTAAAAACAACATGTTTTGATACTCTCCCACAGTTCCACCAATCTCAATCAAAACAAAATCAGCTTTCGTATTCTTAGCCACTTTTTGAATCCTTGAAATAACCTCATTAGGAATATCAGGCACCACTTCAACGCAACGACCCTGATAACCTAAGTTTCTCTCTCTATTTATCACTGCCTGATAAACTCTTCCTGTTGTTATGTAATTATCGCTAGTCAGAGTCTCCTCTAAAAACCTTTCATAGTTTCCAATGTCTTGGTCGCACTCTGTTCCATCATCCATAACAAAAACTTCCCCATGTTCTGTGGGGTTCATTGTTCCAGCATCAACATTAATATAAGGATCAATTTTTACAGCAGTAACCCTGAATTTTTTTGATTTTAGAATTCTGCCAATAGAAGCTGTGGCTATTCCTTTGCCAACGCCAGACATCACGCCGCCAGCAACAAAGATGAATCTCGCCATTTTATTTCTCTTCTTCTACAATTATTGTTATTTCTGCTTCTAAATTGTGGTTAAACTTAATCTTTATGGGGAATTCCCCTATTTCTTTGATTGGCTGAATAATCTCAATCTGGGGTTTTTTAATATCATAACCTGCTTGTTTTAAAATTTCCTGAACCTTTTGAGCAGTAATTGATTCAAAAAGCTGATTCTCATCACCAACTTTAACAGAAATTATAAATTCCCTGCCTTCAATGTTTTCAATTAAAGACTGAAGCTCCTTTAATCCTTCTTCTGCTTTTTGTGCTTCAACTTCTTTTTGAGCTTCCAATTGTTCCATGGCTTTTTTTGTTGCCATTTTTGCCAAACCTTTAGGAATCAAAAAGTTCCTGGCATAGCCATCTTTAACTTCTTTCACTTCATTCTTCTTGCCTAAATTTTCAATATCTTTTAAGAGAATAATGCGCATATATTTATAGGATTAGTTTACTACAGACTTTTAAGCACTTCAATAGCTTTGTTTAATTGAGGATCTCTGTCTTCTTTATAATCTTCAATTGTCATTTTAACTTCAGTGTCAGGCTCTAAACCAATCTCTGTTATAAGATGACCATCTGGAGTTAGCCATTTTGCAACTGTAATTTTCAAACTAGACCCTTCTCTTAGTTTAACTAATTCCTGCACTGAACCTTTTCCAAATGATTTCTCCCCTATCAATGGAATATTACGGTTGTCTCTTAAAGCTCCTGCCAATATTTCAGAACCTGAGGCTGAACCTTCATTAATTAAAACAACAACCTTATAGTCCAAAAACACAGGGGTGCCATTAGCCTTATATTCAATTTTACTCCCATCGCCAAATTCTTCAACTACAACCAATTCTCCCTTTTCCAAAAACCAACCAGCAATATCCTGGGCTATTTCTAAATAACCCCCAGGATTATTCCTTAAATCTATAATAATTTTCTTTGGTGAAGTATCAAGGATTTCAAAAACAGCTTTTCTAAAATCAAATCCTGCTTTTTGACTGAACTGATATAGTTTTAGATAAACAATGCTGTCATTCTCAAGAAGTTCCCATCTTAAAGAAGGAATTTCAATCACGCCTCTTGTAATTGTAATTTCTTTGGATTCCTGCCAGTCTTCACGATAGATTGTTAAAACCACGTCTGTTCCTCTGGGACCTCTTATCAAGTTAACAGCTTCCTCAATTGTAATCTCAGCGGTGGAATCATCGTCAACCTTTAAAATCTTGTCTCCTGCTAAAAGCCCTGCTTTTTGGGCTGGAGTTCCCTCCAAAGGCGCTATGACTTGGAGCTGACCCTTTCTGATCCCTATTTCCATTCCAACCCCCTCAAAAACACCTTGCACATCTTCAATAAATCTTTTTGTATCTTTAGGTGAGAAAAATACTGTATAAGGATCATCTAAAGATTTTACCATTCCTGAAATAGCTCCGTAAATTATTTCTTGCGTGTCAATTCTATTATTATCTACAAATTTTTCTTTTATCTTATTATAGGATTCCCAGAAAAGAGAAAAATTAATATCTTCTGGAGGACAAACATCACAAACTATCTGGACTCTTCCAAACCAAACACCAATTCCAAAGCTTAAAAAAATGATGAAAATCAAAAAAATTAAATTATATTTTCGTTTAACTGAAAAATTCATATTTAAATTTTATAAAAGTTAAAGCCTACATTAGTTTGTTGACTTAACTCAATTATACTATTCTTGGGCGTCTATCACAACCCTTGTATTTTTGTTATTTAAATTCTGTCAAAAATCCTTTTTCGGACTTGACAAACCTGCACTTAATATTGTAGAATGTAACCAAGCACCTTAAATTTAAATAAGGAGGTTAGAAATATTGAAAAAACCAATATGCTTTGCTGTACTTGCCCTGATTACTTTCTCGTTGCCATACACATCGTGGGTATGGTCCCAAGAAGATGTTGCAAGCATTGATATGGACTTAAATCAAGATTTGAGTCTTGACATCGAAATCATTGAAACAAAAATCCTAGAAACTGGGGAGAATCAAATTCACGGAGCAGCCTATCATAAAGACTACTTGTGGTTCTCAACACGAACCAATCCGGCTCGTGTTGTAAAGATGGATCCTCAAACCCTAGAATATGAAACAATGATTCTGAACGGAAACAATGGAGCAGATTTGATAGGAGTTGAATCTCATATCTTTGTAATCACTGGGGACTATCCCTCAAAGGTTATAAAAATAAATGTTGACGACTTCACTGTAGAGGAAACCATTGAAATCCAAGGAATGAACCACGGAGGATCATTAGCTTATGCTTTTGACCACCTTTGGGCTGGAGGCTGGGACGGTAAGCTTGCCAAAATCAATCTTACTACTAGCGAGTATGAAATCTACGATTATCCAACATGGAATCAATTCCATGCGCTTGAAGCGGGAGAAGAATATCTCTGGGGCTCTTGTCCTGTACAAAATCCACTGATATTTATTTATCCTGAAACAACGCTGTTTAGGATAAATCCAGCAGATCCTCTAGACTATAATTCAGTCACCATTAGAAAAATAGTGACCGATGACATGGTTTACCATGACGGAGCTCTATATATGGGCACTGAAAACCTTATCGGTGAATCATACATCTACAAAGTCTTTAAGAATCTGACATACATTCCTGCAACCACGAAAAAGGCAACACGATGCTATGGTACTTTTCAAGACAACTCTGATTCAGGAACTTTCTGGGCAGCCTACACTGGAAGTCCAGGATTCATTAGTAAGTTTGATTCAGAGCTTAATTTGGAAGGAACCTATCAACTGCCAGAAGGATTCAATGATGCCAATGAAATTGTTTTCGACGGCAACGGCTATGCATACATCACTTGTTTTTCATCACCAGCAAGGGTGGTGAAGATTCAGTATAATAATGCCTCATCATAATGAGGCTTTTTTTTTATTAAAGCTCACAACAATAAACACAAACATTGTAAACAAAAAAAATTGGGAACCAATACTGTTTTTGTATCCTAATCCCAGCTGCAACTTTACCACTATTGCAAATATTAGAAAACTCCCCAGCCTCTCCTACTCCTCCTGCACATTCCCAGGCACAACTACTAAGAGCATTGCTTGTGGCAACGACATTACCAGTAACTGTAATATCATCCCCCACCGTAAGGTCATCCTTGATATGTACATCGTCTGCATTTCCCCTAAGAAAGTAATTACTATATGAATCACTATCTGCTAAGTAGCTATATCCGCCAACTTGAGTAAGACCAAGGTAACTTGTGGTATCCTTGTCTCTTAAAACTATTCCATAGTTATCAGTATTGGATCTCATTTCAATATATCCACTAAAGGAAATCCAATCATCTGCATCCCCTCCGATAGTTGTATCGTCATCAATCGTATCATTCGCACCAATGATAAGATGATTTGAAATCTGCACTGAATTAGTTTCTGCATCTCCAATATCTATCCATTCACTATTCTTTCCAAAGATATCTCCACCACCCACTGTAAGGTCGCCATCTAATCCTACTGAACCTGCAACATCAAGTTTATAATCAGGTGTTGTATCACCGATGCCGACATTGCCTTGGAAAATAACATTCCCTGTCCCATTAGGATCAATTGTTAAGCTCTCATTAGTGTCATAAGTAGTAATGTTAGCTGAACCACTGTAACCCAAGCGAAGAGTATCACTATATATTGAGTTGTCGTAAATAAGGAAATCCGCAGTTCCATCCCCGCCGTCAAATATAAGACCGTTGGTATTGGTATCAATGCTGAAGTTTGTTCCTTGGTCAAATGATAACTTGGTGATTCCTTTAAGTTCGCCATCAACTGTCAGGTCGCCACCTACATAGCTATTTCCATCATTTAGATCAATGTATGCTCTGGTAGTTCCAGCGCCAACAAAAGTAATTCTGTCGTCTGTATTATCCCATTTAATTCCGTATCGGTTTCCAGCAGTTCCATGAGAAGGATAGTATGTTGAAGAGAGGCCCCAAATATCTACACCTTCGGGATCACCTGTAGCACTTCCCCAAAATCCTTCATGGAAAATAACATAACCCCCATCTACTACCTCAAGTTTCTGAGCTGGAGTTACTGTTCCAATACCAACACCAGTGCCATCATCAAAAACTTGTGAATTGCCAATAGTTCCAGTATCAGTAAATTTAGAAAGGTAATTTACTGTTCCTCCGCCTTGTATGCCACCTGCTGGAGCAGAACAAGTAAGAGTTGAACCAATGCCACTAGCATATTCACCAGCAGCACAATCAGAAGGAAAGCTTGTTAATCTTGTCCAAGGGACAGAGCCTGTAGTTAGAGTACCAGTAGAATCTATTTGCCATTTCAGTCCATTTGAGTAGAAATTTAATTGAGAGCCACCTATTTCTATTGGGCCATCCTCAGCTACGTTTGATAATAAGAATAAGTCACCAGTACCAATAATCTTATCAACTCTTTCAAGATTTCCTTCTATTGAATCATCTAAATATAAAACACCTCCTGATGTTGTTAGGATAGTAACAGTTAAAGCTCCTGTTTTTGTTTGAGCAGTAGAACCAGTATTAATTGGAGTTGCAACATTGCCAGCAGGAGGACTTGAACCTGGCTCATCCCAAGCAAATATCCAATAAGCAGTTAAAAAAGATAAAATTAAAACACTTAGAATAAGTGGTAGTAATTGATTTTTAATTTTGCTCATATGTTTAAATGATTAGCTAAAAACCCATAACTAGAAATAAATTTCTAATAAGAATTTTCTACTAATGTTAATTAACAATTTATTATACATATTTATTTTAACATAATTTTTCAATAAAAAAACAAGCGGCTTAAACCGCTTGTTTTATACATGTGCCCCCACCAGGACTCGAACCTGAAACCAATGGCTTAAAAGGCCACTGCTCTGCCAATTGAGCTATGGGGGCAAATACAAATTAACAATACCAAAACCTTATATTTTTTCAATACGTAATTTCTTTAAAAGTTCTTTTTGCTTTTTGCTAAGCTTCTTAGGGGTTTTAATGGCTAATCGAACATACAAATCGCCCCGCCCTCTGCCTGAAAAATGAGGTATTCCTTTTTTAGAAATTCTAAAGATTTTTCCAGACTCAAGCCCAGCTGGAATTTTAAGAGAGAAATTTTCTCCTTCTAAAGTAGGAATATCAATTTCATCTCCTAAAGCTGCTTGAGAAAATAAAACTGGAATTGAAATATATAAATCATCTCCCTTTCTCTCAAGAACAGAGTGTTTTTTAAGAAAAATCCTTATAAATAAGTCTCCTGGCTTTCCACTTTTTCTTCCTGCACCTCCCTTTCCTTCAACTTTAATTATTTGATTTGTGTCAACGCCAGCTGGAACCCAGACTTTAATATTCTCTTCTCCTTTCATTCTTCCTTCACCCCTGCAGACATTACAGGGCTTTTCAGGCCTATAACCTTCTCCCATACATTCAGGGCAAACAATATATCTTGTAAATGAAGTAAAGAATGTTTTTTTAACTTCCTGAACATGCCCTGTACCCCGGCAGGAAAAACATTCAACAATTTTTGTTCCTGGTTCAGCGCCAACTCCCTGACAACGCAGACATGACACTTGTTTATGAAGAGTTATTTCCTTTTCTATTCCCCTCAGCGTTTCTTCCAAAGCAATTTCCACGTCTATTTTAAGATTTGAACCTCTTTTAAAATCTTTTCTTTTTCGCGAACCAGAAAAACCAAACATTTCTTCAACCAAATCGCTTAAATCTTCTACATTAAAATCAAACCCAGCGCCTGGTCTTCCCCAGCTCCATTGAAAATCAAATCCAGGAGCAGTTCCTCTGTCAAAAACTCTACCAAACTTATCATACTGAGCTCTTTTATCTTTATGGGATAATATCTGATATGCTTCATTAATTTCCTTGAATTTGTTTCCATCACCGCCTTTATCAGGATGAAGCTTGTGAGCTAATTTATAATAAGCTTTTTTTATCTCTGACTGAGAAGCTTGTTTTGATATACCTAAAATTTTGTAATAATCTTTTGACATCTAATTTATTGACTTTTCTTTTTATACTCCCCTTCTTCTGCTTTGGGAGTTTCTTTTTTTTTGGATTCTTCTTTTTTCTCTTCAGCTGCTTTTTTATAAACCTCAGCACCAATTTTCTGAATTGTTTGAGATAATTGCTGGGTTTCAGTTTTTATGTCATCTATATTATCAGCTTCCTTTGCTTTTTTCAAAGCTTCAACTTTTTGTTCAATCTCTTTTTTTATATCTTCTGAAATTTTATCACCCATTTCTTTTAATGTTTTTTCGGTAGTGTAAATCAAGGTATCAGCAGCATTCTTAATTTCAATGGATTCTCTTTTCTTTTTATCTTCTTCCCCATGAATCTCTGCTTCTTTTTTCATTTTCTCTATTTCTTCCTTTGACAGGCCTATAGAGCCTTCCACTTTAATGGACTGAGTTTTACTAGTAGCTTTGTCTTTAGCAGTGACAGTCAAGATTCCATCAGCATCAATATCAAACATAACTTCAACCTGAGGCAAACCACGAGGAGCTGGTAAAATGTCTGTTAAGACAAACTTGCCAAGCGACCTGTTGTCAGTTGCCATTGGCCTTTCACCCTGTAAGATATTTATTTCAACTGATGTTTGATTATCAGCAGCAGTTGAGAATACCTGTGTTTTTGATGTAGGAATAGTGGTGTTTTTTGCAATCATGGTCGTATTAACACCTCCTAAAGTTTCAATTCCCAAAGATAATGGCAAAACATCTAAAAGCAAAACGCTTTTAATATCTCCTTCTGGAGCACGACCCTCTTGTTTTGCTCTGAGCACTTCTGCCTGAATAGCAGCACCCATGGCCACAACCTCTGCAGGATTAATTGAAGTATTAGGGTTCTTGCCAAAGAAATCTTTAACAGCATCTTTAACAGCAGGAGTCAGAGTTGTTCCCCCCACCAAAATCACCTCATCAATATCGCTTTTACTGAGTTTCGCTTCTTTTAAAGTTTCAGCTACTCTGCTTATTGATTTTTCAACTAAATCCCTGTTCATATTATCAAATTCAGCCCTTGAAATCTTGTAGTTTAAATGTTTTGGACCAGCTGAATCTGATGTAATAAATGGAAGATTAATCTCAGTTTCTTGAGCTGAAGAAAGCTCAATTTTGGCATTTTCAGCAGCCTCTTTTAATCTTTGAAGCGCTAATGGATCTTTGCCTAAATCAATTCCTTGTTCTTTTTTAAACTTATCAACAATCCAATTCATAACATTCTGGTCAAAATCATTTCCGCCTAAATGAGCTTCTCCTCCTGTTGCTAAAACCTCTACTGTGTCTTCTTTTTCACCAGGAACAATATCTAAAATAGTGATATCAAAAGTACCGCCTCCAAAATCATAAACAACTACTTTTTCTTCTTTTTTCTTGCCCAAGCCATATGCTAGAGCTGCAGCAGTGGGCTCATTAATAATTCTTAAAACCTTAAAACCAACAATCTCTCCGGCAGTTTTAGTTGCTGTTCTTTGAGAATCATCAAAATTAGCAGGACAAGTAATTACAACTGACTCTACTTTTTCACCAAGCTTTTCTTCTGCATCAAGCTTCATTTTCTGAAGAAGCATTGAAGAAATCTCAATTGGACTGTGCCACTTCTCCCCCATCTTCACTTCAACGCCACCATCTTTTCTTTCTCTTGTTTTATAAGACAAACGCTTAAGTTCTTTTTGAACCTCTGGATCAGAGAATCTTCTTCCAATAAATCTTTTCACTGAATGAATGGTGTTTTGAGGATTAGTGATGGCCTGTCTTTTTGCCAAGATACCAATAACTCTTTCATTGTTTTTTGACAGCGCAACAATAGAAGGCATTAAAACTGAACCCTCTCTTACTTCTAAACATTTTGGCTCTCCTTGAGCAATGGTAGCCATTTTGGTTATGGCTGTTCCTAAATCAATACCTAAAATCTTACTCATGTTATTTTTATTGCTTTACAGTTAATAATTTGTGTTTTTAGAATAAATTTAACCTATAAGGAAAAATTTCCTAAATATTATTTTACAACTTTTACTTTTGCCGGTCTCAAAAGCTTTCCATGAATTGTATAACCCTTCTGAATCTCTTCAAGAATGAATCCTGATTTTTTCCCTTTTTTCTCTGCCAACTCAACAATTTCATGGCAAACAGGATCAAACTCTTTTCCTAAAACCTCAATTTGTTCAATGCCATTGCTTTTTAAAAAATCTTTGAGCTGGTTTTTAATCTGAAGCAATCCCTTGATATCTTTGTTACTTTTTGCTTTTTTTGATATTTGCTTTTGAGCTATATCAAAATTATCTAAAATTGGCAGCAGTTTTAAAACAAATCCTGAATTAGCATACTTAAGCAATTCAGAAATCTTTTCCATTTCATTTTTTTTGTAATTCAAAAAATCTGCTCTTTCTCTTTGCCAGCCAGCTAAATATTCTTTTTTTTGTTTTTCAATTTCTTCAAGCTTTTTTTTCAGCTTTTTTGTTTCTGATTCCTTTCTTTTCTTTTTCATGATTAATCTATATCCTCTAATAATTTTGTTAAAGAATTTATCAAACTAATGTTTCTATTGTAATCCATTCTTTTAGGACCCAAAAGCGCTAACATTGCTTCTTCTTTGTCAGGAAAATAACACTTAGAAAATATAACGCTAAAATCCTTTGCTTTTGAAATTGGGTTTTCTTTTCCAATAAAAACTCTTAACTCTGAATTCACTTCAAGGTCTTTAATATTATTCTCAAATCCTTTTAAAAAACTAGTGAAAGAATCAATAAAATCTTTCTGTCTAAATTCAGGCTCTTTCAGCAAATCTCCCCATCCTTCTTTCCAGATAAAGTCTTTATCAGAAAGATGAATCACAGCCAAGCTGGATGAGGTTTGGGCTAAAGATTTCAAGAGATTAGAAGCAAACTTTAATATATCCTGTTCTTCATGAAGAATAGCTTCTATTCCAAAGATGTCTTTAAGTTCCAAGATTTCTTGCTCTAAAAGATTATCAACAAAAAACCTATAAGCTTTATCAGTGGGTACTCTTCCAGCTGAGGTATGAGGCTGAAGCAAATAACCCAGTTCAGTTAGTTTAGCCATATCATTTCTAATCGTAGCAGGACAAACATCAAAGCCATGCTCTTTTTCTAAAACATTAGAGCTGATTGGACAAGCACAGTTAATATATTCTTTAATAACTGCATTTAATACTGATTTTTGTCTTTGACTTATCATGATTCTTTTATTGTAAGAATATTATAGCTTTTAGCAGTCAAAAGTGTCAAGTGCTAATTACTGATTTTAGCAGTTTTTCTTAAAATATATTAAGATGAGATAATATTAAAAACCATTAACCATTAAGGTTTTATGAAGCAGGATATTAAAGCCTCAAAATTCACCTGGATAGATATCAATAAACCAAGCGAGCATGATATCAAGTATCTTAAAAAAAGATTCAGTATTCATCCTTTGGTTTTAGATGAGCTTATCAACCCCAGCCCAAGACCAAGAGTAGAGCCACATCAAAACTATGTTTTTATGGTTCTCTATTATCCAATGTATAATGTTGAAACAAGAGAAACCAGTTCCAGGGAATTAAATATTATTGTCAGTAAAAAAGCAATCATTACCAGCCACCATCAAACCATTCCACCTTTAAAAACACTTTTTGACAACTGCAAGTTTCAAAAACAAGCCAGGAAAACATATCTATCAGAAGGAACTGGCCAAATTCTTTACTACGTTCTAAGTGCTTTTTGGAAGAATTGCTTTAAAAAATTAGAGAAAATAAATGAAAGAATTGATAATATTCAAAAAGATATTTTCTCTGGAAAAGAAAAAGAAATGGTTTTAGAAATCTCATTGGTTAAAACTGATATCATTAACTTCTGGAGGATCATTGAACCCCAAAAAGAAGTTGTTGAATCATTGCTCAAAGAAGGATTAGAGTTTTTTGGCAAACCACTGCTCCCCTATTTCTCTGATATTTTAGGAACTTATGAAAGAGTGTCCAATGCTTTAGAAACTAAAAAAGAAACAATTCTGGCTTTAGAAGATACCAACCAATCACTGCTTTCAACAAGAATCAATGAAATAATGAAGATTTTAACAATATTCTCAGTAATCCTTTTACCTTTAACTCTTATTGCATCTATCTGGGGAATGAACTTTCCTTTATCTCTTCCTTTGACTGATTCTCCAATAGGTTTCTGGACAATCTCTGGAATCATGCTGGTTATATCAATAATTATGATAATTTATTTTCGTAAAAAGAAATGGCTTTAAAAAACAAGAAATATATCTTGCTTTTAATAATAGCAATAGCAATATTTTTCAGATTCTTTCAATTGAGCTCTATTCCGCCAGGTCTTTATCATGATGAAGCAATCAATGCCAATGAAGCTTTTTTTAGTTTAAAAAACGCGAATTATAGTATTTTTTATCCTGAAAATAATGGAAGAGAGGGTCTTTTTATCTGGCTTATCTCTTTGTCTTTTTCAGTTTTTGGCGTTTCAATCTTGGCTCTTAAATTCGTTCCAGCTATTATTGGCACTCTTACTGTGATTGGTCTGTATTGGCTCACAAAAGAATTATTCTCTTTAAGCGCTAATTACAAACCTCGGGCTGTTAATATTGCTCTTTTATCAAGTTTTTTCCTAGCTATTTCATTCTGGCATGTTAACTTTTCACGGATTGGCTTTAGGGCAATATTAGTTCCTTTCCTTTTAACTTATTCTTTTTATTTTCTAATTAAGGGTTTTAGTAAGCAATCAAAAAGTTCTTTAATTCTTTCTGGTTTTGCCTTTGGATTAGGTTTTTACACCTATACAATATTTCGCTTAGCAGTATTACTACTTGGAACTGTTTTGCTTCTTTTTTATGTTTTATATAAAAAAGAAAACTTAAGGAAAAACTTTTTCAAATCTGCTTCCTATATTTTATTAGCTATTTTAATTATTTCCATTCCAATAGGAATATATTATTTAAATAGTCCTGAAAACTTTTTAGGCAGAACAGGACAGGTCTCAGTTTTTGCTCAAGAAAATCCAATAAAAGCATTTATACAAAGCATGCTCGTCCATTTAGCATCATTCAATTTTTATGGTGATGCAAATTGGCGTCATAATCTTTCTACCTCTCCCCAGTTATTAACATCAGTAGGAATTCTCTTCTTAATCGGCATCTTCATTTCTTTCAGAGAACTAATAAGCTCTTTAAAACAAAAAAACTATTCATTATCTATTATTCATCTCATATTAATATCTTGGCTTTTAATAATGACCATACCCGCTGCCTTAACTTATGAAGGAATTCCCCATGCCCTGCGCATGATAGGAACAATACCAGTTGCATATATTTTTGCTGCTCTGGGAGCTTACCAGATATATAACTGGCTTAAGAGTAAAATAAGTGATAAAAAACTATTGACTGTTATTTGTTTGCTCTTTTTATCTTTTTTAATTTCCAGCCAGTTTCAGAAATATTTTATTGACTGGGCCAATAACAATGAAACAAAGAATGTTTTTTCTTATGATTATCTGAAAATAGGAAATTATTTAAACTCTTTATCAGATAATGTTCAAAAGATAATAATTGTTAATGCTTCTGGAGTTTCTGTTCCTTATCCTGATGGACTCCCAATGCCAGCTCAATCAATCATGTTTATTGAAAATGCAGAATATGGAAGAATCCGCTCTTTTTACATATTAGAAAAAGATTTAAATAAAATAGGAATAGAAGAGCCAGCAGTTATTATACCAATGCAGTATAATGAAGAATTATTTGAAGAAATAACAACCTTGTTTCCACAAGGAATCATTATTAATGAAAACGGAGTTATAACTTATGCAATACAATAATATCTCAAACAAAACAACAAACTTAATTGCCTTTGCCTTGCTTTCAATAATGCTTGTTACTGCCTGTCTTAGTTATTTAAATGATTCAACAACAATGGATGAATTAGCTCACATTTCAGCAGGCTATTCTTATCTATCGCAAATGGATTTTAGAATTAATCCGGAACATCCCCCATTAATAAAAGATTTAGCAGCTCTTCCTTTAATGTTTTTAAATCTTAACTTCCCATCAGATTCTCCTGCCTGGACTGATGATATTAATGGCCAATGGGAATTAGGCTGGGACTTTTTATATAATTCTAATAATAATCCTGAACAAATTCTTTTCTGGTCAAGACTGACTATGGTTTTAACTCTTGTCTGTTTGGCTTGGTTTTTATTCTTTTGGGTGAAAAAAGAATTTGGCAATAAACTCGCTCTTTTTGTTTTAACCTTGTTTTCTTTTTCTCCTAACTTTATAGCGCATGGAAGATTGGTCACTACTGATGTTGGAGCTACTCTGGGTTTTGTTTTAGCTCTTTATTTCTGGCTTAAATTTTTAAGAAATCCTTCAAAAAAGAATGTAATTGTAGCAGGGCTTGTTTTTGGTTTTTCAATGCTTTTAAAATTCTCCTTAATACTCTTACTTCCTCTTTTTGGAGTTATTACCTTGGTTTATGTTTTATTGAATAAAAAGAATCTTTTAAAATACATTGGACTTTCAATCCTTATAGGAGTAATAGGAACAGTTTTTGTGATTTTACCGGTTTACCAGCTTCATGTTCTGAATTATCCAGTTGAAAGACAACTATCAGACACTGTGGCTCTATTAGAATCCTCCCCTCTTGGTGTTTTAAAAGACATTGTTGTTTGGATGGCAGATAAGCCAGTCTTAAGAAGTTTGGGTCAATATTTCTTAGGATTAATGATGGCAACCCAAAGAACACTTTTTGGAAACACTGTATATTTCATGGGTATGGTATCAGCTTCTGGCTGGTGGTATTACTTTCCAGTTGTTTATATCCTAAAGGTTCCTTTAGGATTCCATGTTTTAGCTTTAATTGCTCTTTTAATGAGTCTTTTAGCAATAAAAGAGCCTTTATGGGTTAGAACGAAACAAAGGCTTAAAGAATGCATATTGAATAATTTCACTGCTTTTTCAATGATGATGTTCCTTTTGATTTATTGGGGAAGTTCTATTATAGGAAGCTTGAATATTGGATTAAGGCATATTCTTCCTGTTTTTCCTTTTACCTATATTCTAGTAGGTTTAGCTTTGAAATATGGAATTGAAAAGATAACACTATTAAAGCTTAAAAGAGCAGCGAATTGGCTTGTAATTGTTCTTCTTGGCTGGTATGTTTTAGCTTCTTTAAATGCTTATCCCCATTACTTGTCTTATTTTAATGAAATAGCTGGTGGAACTGATAATGGATATGAATATGTGGTTGATTCAAATTATGACTGGGGCCAGGATTTAAAAAGATTAAATCAGTACCTTGAAGAAAACAATATTGAAAGAATAAAAGTTGATTATTTTGGAGGAGGAGACCTGAATTATTATCTTGGTAATAAATGGGAAAGACTTGATGCTCTTTCTGGACCTCAAGAAGGCTGGCTTGCTATTTCAGCAACCCTTCTTCAGGGAGGAAAAGGAAATCCAGTGCCTAACTTTACCAACCCAGCAAGTTATTACAACTGGCTCGATGATTACGAGCCAGTAGCAAGAGCAGGAAAATCAATATTTATATATAATATTTCTGAAAACTCATTTGTACTTGAAGGGCGCTAAGTCACCAAATCTCAGTTCAACATAATCAAGCTGATTTCTATTTTCTAAAGGAACCTGTTCTTTTAAAAGCGCTTCTAATTTTGCCAGCTGCCAGTTTAAATCTTTCTGAAGATTAAAATAAATATCCCAGTTTTCATCTGTTAAAATATTAATTCTTTCATTAGAAACTATTAAAGCTTTTTTAGCTTTAATATCTAATTCAGCTAAAACTGAAAAAATCTTTAATATTTTTAAAACTAAATCTTCTTCTATTACCTGCTCTCCGAGTTGAAATTGTTTTTCAGTATTAAGCTCAATTCTTGGCAACTGAGATTCTTGTAGTAAAGGTTCAAAAATCACTGCTTTTTGATCAAGTAAAAAACAATTCTCATTATTATTACAAAATACTGCTAATCCTAATCTTTCTATTACAATTACATTTAAGCTTTTAGGAAAGCTTTTTTTAATTTCTAACTCATCAATCTGAGGAAATGAATTTAAAGCTGTTTTTTTAATTTCATTAATATCAGCTAAAAAAATGCTTTTTGTTGAATAAAGAAATATTGTTTTTTGAATTTTGTTTTCAACAATTTTTAAAATTTCATTTTTGTTAGTTTTTTCATTTCCTGAAATTATGATTTTCTCAATTTGAAAAAAGCTTGAAAAAACTAATAAATATATTATTAAAATTGAAAACAAAAAACCAAAAAAAGTTGGGAAGAAATACTTTTTTTTGAAAAATGGTTGTTTCTTTTTGATTCTGTGGGGTTTGCGGTATTTTCTCATGATAAATCAAAACACATATTGTATTATACAATATGTATTAGGAATTAGAAAAAGTACGTTATAAATTCAGAGACACATCCATTAAAACTTTTGCCAGAATACAGATCACCTTCTACCTGCTAACCTCTTGGCGCCTTTTTTTTCTATTCAACAAACGTTAATGCTATTCCCCGTTTATTCCAACGTCCAGTACGACCGATACGATGGATATAGTCATCGTAAGTTGCTGGTACGTCATAATTAATAACATGACTAATATCGGCAATATCAAGTCCTCTGGCTGCAACATCGGTTGCAACTAGAACTTGAATGCGGTTATCCTTAAACATACCAAGTGCTCGTTGACGTTGAGAATTATTTTTATTTCCATGTATTGATTCTACTTTAAAACCCTTACGAAAAAGAGTTCTTGAGATCCTTTCAACTCCGTGCTTAGTTCGTCCAAAAACGAGCACTTTATTGAATTCTTTTTGACTTAAAAGATTACGAAGAACTTCTAATTTTGTTTTACTTTGATCAATTTTAATAACATCCTGTTCAACGTTTTTTGAAGTATCTCTAGTCTTAACTGAAATCCTAACTGGATTTTTGGTAAATTCTTTAACAACACCTTCTATTTCGTTTGAAATAGTTGCCGAGAAAAAGAGTGTCTGGCGATTCTTTGACATCCCATTCATTATAAAACGAGCGTCTTTAATAAAACCCATATCAAGCATTCTATCTGCCTCATCTAAAACAACGGTGTTAAACTCGGACAGATTAATCATTCTTCTTGCTATTAAGTCTCTTAATCTTCCAGGCGTGCCGATAATGAAGTTATATTTATAGCGAAGTTCTGAAATCTGCCTGCCAATACTCATGCCTCCTACGCAACAAACAGAAAAAATTCTCATTCCCTTGGCAAAAAACTTAAACTCTTGATCAATCTGAATGGCAAGCTCTCTGGTCGGAACGACAATTAAAACTTGCTCTTTTGAGTTTTGTAAAATTTTATTAATAAGAGGTAAAAGAAAAGCTGCTGTCTTTCCTGTACCAGTATCAGCAACACCTACAACATCAAAATTATTAACAATATGTAGAATAATTTGATCTTGAATTGGCGTTGGTATCTTATAGCCCTTCTTTGTAACAGCCGCTATTAATCGTTGATCAATCTTAAACTCCTGAAATTTGTGTTCAGGTATGAAATTTTCATTATCTTCAGCCATAATCGCTTTATTAATGAACCTTGCAGGATTTATTTTTCTTTTGAGTCGGCTCATGGGTCTCCTACGACCCAAGCCCGAAGAACCCGCATTTTTGTAATGGGATTGAAATAGATATTTTTTCGGTCTTCTTCTGTTAAAATTTCTTGTATTCATAATTTTTATATATCCGGCCTTTGTATAAATAAAAAAAGACCGATCGGTCTCGTAGATTTTAAATAAAGCTATGAGATTCAATTACATTTTATAGTGTAGCATAATAATATAACAAAACTAATATTTTGTCAATGGTGAATAATTAACCAATACTACAAGTACCATGACTGAACCATATCATAACCTGCTTTATGTTAAATTAAATCAAAAAAAACCGCTGGTAGAGCGATTTTTATGTTTTTTTACAAATCAAATTCTTTTTGCCAACGACTATTGTCTTCTTTTTTAATTAATCCTTCTAGCCTAATAATATTAATGATTTTTAATACTGTTTAAAATATTTTTTCCAAAAGATTCTGCATTTTTTAAATCTTTTTTACTTGGTCTGCCTCTGTTAAAAATTCTAGGTCCAAAGTTCCCAACAAGCCTGCTTAATCCTATACAAGAAAAGCCATCAATAAAAGAAATTCCCTTAGCTTCAAAATTTTCTTTTATGATTTTAAAGGTTCTTTTATCTCCGAAAGCATGCATAGTACAAAAAGCTGCTCCTTTTTTAGAAGGTAAATTAGGTAGTTCTTTTAAAAATCTTCTTACGATTTTTGCCGGAGCAAAAGCGTGAACAGGTGTTCCTAAACATATTAAATCATATTTGGAAACGTCATCTATTTTTATCTCTTCAATTCTTTTTAAATCCGCCCCCAAATTTACAGCGATTGCTTTAGCAACCTTCTCAGTATTACCAGTCTCAGAATAATAAATAACAATAGATTTCATATTTTCACTCTACCAAAAAATCGCTTAAATGGCGATTTTAAAGACAACATCTCACAACATGCATTGTGCGCCAAAATCAAAAAATCGCCCTATTGGCGATAAAAATTGCCCAACAATCGGCTTTTTTAAGATTTGGCTAATTTTTCAAGTTTAATTCCGTCAATAAGTTCAATTGGTCTATTGGGTATATTCTTAACAAAACCCATACTTCCCTTGGTAAAACTGCCGGTAGTGACAAAAAATGCTTTTTTAATATCTCCTCTATCTACCCGAGCTTGTATAGAGCCCCAAAATGCGCGAACATCATCTGGTTTAACTTTTTCCATTTTTTTACACTGAATAAGAAATTGTTTTCCGTCTTTGCGGGCAACAATATCAACCCCTCCATTTCTTTTTATTTTGGTTTTATATCCTAATTTTTCAAAAATAGCAGCGGTAACCTTTTCAAATTGACCGCCACTGTTTAGTTTTTTCCATTCTTCTAAAGTTTTATGTTCTTCAAGCCATTTTTTAACTTTTCTCTTTTGTAACCAATTATTTAAATAATCAACTCCTATTTTAAACAACTCAATGCCTAATAAAATGACCCATACCCACCAGAACGTTCTAATTACCCACCAAACTATTTTTATTAGTTCTAATAAAAGGTCTAATATCATTTTTACACAAACTAATTTAAATTTCCCTCAACTTCGCCCTAAATTTTCTTAATTTTTTCTTTCAAACTTTTACAACTATAAAATTTGCCTTAAATCTCTTACCTTTGTTACAAATACTTTCTGCATCTTTACTGTTACATCAATTAAAAATTCGTTAATTTTCGGCCACTCTTCTTTCTCAAATGCATTAACATTTTCAAGTTGATATTTTATTCTTGAAGTAACCTTATCATCCATTCTCTCCCAGATTAATGAAGCTCCAAATTCTTTTTCTATTTCGGCCTTATGACTATAAAAATAGTCAAATATTTTTTTATTTTCTTCTTTATCTCCCCTATTTATGAAAACCTCGGATCTAGCATAAGTTTTAGATATTACAACACTCATGCTCACTCCTTGCATGCCTAATGCTACCGGTATCCAATTATCCCGGCTTGGATTAACGTTATTACATAAATGAGTGTGTTTATTTATCTCTTTTAAAAATTGTCTCCAAAACCCCATTCTCTTATAATGCCGATTCTTTAATTCCTTTTGAATGATTAGTTCGTCTAAATTTTTGTTAGCTATACTTATCGTGTAATCCTCGGTTCCCTTCATCGGAATTATTTGCTCAATATTAAAGAATAATTGATCCTCTAATTTATATACGGA
>SDBT01000989.1_pt1 | contig 48095 bp, 79 predicted proteins | sample 2277101 | NCBI WGS metagenome assembly SDBT01 (sample SAMN10404973, study PRJNA504765) | marine sediment metagenome | isolation source: marine sediment core GS10_PC15, 103 cmbsf | place: Arctic Ocean: Southern Knipovich Ridge | collected 2010 | reverse complement strand
TGGCATATCGTCTGTACGCCAGAAAGGAAATCTCGTCGCAGTTACACACAGTGCCATATCTGGCGCAAAACCCGCACCGTTTAGCACGCGGTCATCATTTCCGTCGCCAGTATATTCTACATACTTGACTTGCACTTACCAGGCCGCCCTTTCTGTCTGTCGGGTTAGCTCCCGCGCTGTCTCTCGCGGGTCTTGCGGCACGGTGCTGATATTGTAGACTTGGTTGTTGTTGATAGTCTGCCCCTCGTCACCGCGCACCGACGCCCCGCCGCTGCTCCGCATCTGCTCCTGCTCAATGCCCTCGCCGAAGAATCGGGTGAATCGTGCGCCCTCAGTCCGGGCCATAGCGTCATTTACCGGATTGTCGAACAGGCCGCCGAGGAAGCCGCCGACAATGGCCCCGATAGGGCCGCCGACGATAGCACCCGCAACAGACCCTATCCCGCCAGCGGTTATACCTCCGGCGCTGGCATTAGTGCCGCCCTGTATCAGCATCTGCAACTGAGTCTCTATCCACATCTTCAGCATAGTGTCCATTAGAGACTTCCAGCTAAACTCACCGTCGACTATCATAGTGGCGAAGGCTCGCGCGATGCTGCGCTCTAGTTGTATAGCCAGCCTCTCCGTATCCTCCCCCATAATCCCCATCGTTTCTTTCCAGTCTTCAGCTAGCAACTCCAGGTCGCCCTCGACGATAGCAATGCCCTCATCCATACCCTCCAGAAACTCCGCTGGTATCTTGGCGAGTTCAGCAGCGCCCGCCATTCCAAAGGCAGTCCCAACGCCTGCCGCTGGCGGGAATTGCAGCGTCCCGCTGGGAATGAATATACCCGGCCCTTCCTCGCCGCCCTCCAGCAGACTCGCGGCAATACGGGGCAGCCCCGTTCCTTGCTGTTGCTGTAGCAAGAAGCTAATGCGTCGTTCCTCTGCCGCCTGTAATGCCTGGGTAGCTATTGTCTGTGCTTCTATCAGTTCAATGCCTTGCTCGACGGCAAAGTTGATACCCCTCTGTGCCTTTGCTATATCTTCGCCCGATAACGTTCCCGAGGCCATTGCTTCGCTCAAGTCAATGACGGCCTGCGCGTACCTGCGTACCGGCTCTATCGGTGCTTGCTCTGCCCGCGCCACAACGTCTGCCCACTTCTTCGCCTCTTCGCGGCCACGCTGCCAGGGGATGAAGGCCTCCAGCAGTATGTCTACATAATCCTTCATCGCAGGATTCGTCCGTGCCAGCGTCTCAAGCTGCGCCTCCATGCCCTCTCGGAAACCTTCCGCTGCTCTTTTCGCTGCTGACATTTCCGGCCCCAGCTCATCTACTATATCAAAGAGTCCGGCCCACTGGTCTTTGACGAACCCATCTTTATCAAACTCAATAGCGCCGGTGACCTTCTGGACAGAAGCGAATAGCTGCTCAAACTCAGTAGACATTTGCGCGGGCGCAAGGCCGAACTGCTCCTTAAACGCTGCGGGCAACCCGGCAAGGCCAGGGTCGCCGAATATCGAGGGCACTGAAGGAGCATCAAAGAGGGGACCGGATGGCATAAGAGCGTCTATTGTTTGCCGGAAATCCGGTGCGCCGCCGGGCTGTCGAAGTGCCTGTATTCTTCCTTCCCTTCTGGCAGCCTCTACCATTGCTGGTGGTGGTTGGGCGGGGCCACCCAGCCTAATTCTATCCATAAGCTCTGCAAGCGCCAAGATTTGCCGACCCGCCCAAGTAGCGGCCTCGGCTATGTCCCCGAATAGTCTGGCTAAACTCTCAAGTTCGGTTTCGTGCGCATTTAGATAATCAATAAAGTCTCGCAGGGCCGCATTGATGCCAACTAACCCGCCGCCTTCAGCGCCGCCCGTGCCAATCAATACCTCTATGATTTTGATATTGGCCTTCATCAGCGCCCACTGTTCTGCAAATGTCTTCTCCATCTTTTCAAAGTTCTCGCGGGTTATGCCAGAGGTGTCATTCACCAAGTCTAGGGCCTTATTGTATTCCTTCGCTCCGTCAGCAGCTATTGTCAGGAAACCAGGCAGCGCCCTAACGTTGGGGATAAGTTTACCTAGCATCTGTGCATTCAGTTCACCTGCCTCGAATATCTTGATAAGCCACTTTTCCCAGCCCATAGAGGCAATGGTGTTTTCGCCCATCAGATTCTTTAGCTCTTCGCTGGGTTTCAGTGCTGCATTCATAATGCCGAGGAAGCTGGTGACGGCTGTCTCTGTATTGCCCAGTGCCAGCGTAGTGGCTCCGACGGTGGCTGCCAGTTCCTTTTGAGTGATGCCCAACGTGGCGGCAATCTTCGCAACACGACCGTAACTCCCCGCCAGCGCGCCCATCCGAGTCTGACCAGCTACTATCGCTCCATTCAATATGTCCATTGTATTCCGTGCGCCGTCCGCACCCTGGTCATAGGCTTTCATCGTCTTCGTCAGCGCCAGGGTAACTTCTTGCAGGTCAGCAGAGCCACCGATAGCACCCTCCATAGCTACCTGGAAGACTTCCTGTGAGTCAGCAGCATTACGAAAGCCAGCGGACATGATTTCGTAGGCAGCAGTGGCACGTTGGACGGGAGGAATTGACGAGTCCATTAAGAGCAGTTCTTTGCGCAGCGCCAGAATATCTTTGGGCGCGCCCCGGAACAGCGTCAGTATCTTGGTGAACTCTTTGTCGAAGGCGGCGGCAGAACTCAGCGCCTTGCCATAGGCAAGACCGACAGCAGCGATGGCAATAGCCGCCACCCGGCCAGCCCGCTTCGCCGTCCGGCCCCAGTCAGCAGTGCGCTTACTGACCTTGGCAACGCCCTGGTTTACCTTCCGCAGTTCCTTGACAGCGACACTACCGTCGCCTCGGATAACCAGGGTCAGCTCAGTTGATGCGCCACCGAATCCGAATCCCATTTTACTTCTTTTGCCTCTCTCGTTCGCTTAGTTTCGCGAGTCCGGTTATCATGTGTCCTATCTTAAACATACTCCAGCGCGTCTCAGCCAGGTCAATACCGTATCTGGCAAAGAGCGCGAAGAGTTCTTCGTAGTCTACTGCGCTTCGCCGGACTCCTCGCCCTTCTCGTTTGGCTGCGGCGACGGCGGGGTTTCCCCGCCTTCCGCTTCCCCCTCGTCATCATCCTCTTCGCCGAATAGTCCGGTCAGGCGCGCCAACTCAATAACCGGAATTGGCTCCTGCCCTTCAGTCTTAGCGTACAGTCCCATCATACTAGTGGCCGCCTCCTTGGGCACTTCCCACTGCTCACGGCGCACCCGCCGGGGCGTCATTGCGGGAGTTCCCTGACGGATGACCAGCCAGAATACATGGCCGATGAAGTCAATGCTCCCCACGTCAACATCGTCGCCCTCCTCTACACCCATCTCGCGGAACTTCTTCGCAAGGTCCCGCGTCTCCGGTAGCCCTGCCGGATACACTACAACCGGGAAGTCACCTACCATAATCGGGTCATCCAGCACTGGGCTGTCAAGGCACTGACTCAATATGTCTACGCTGTCCTGTGTCTTTGCCACTTTGTTGCCCTCCTTAGGCATTCCAGAATGCTTCGCGGTAGTGCATCGTGCGTCTAACGGCTCCGTCTATTTCCCAGGAAAAGTGCAGGTCTGGCGTGGCAGGGTCAAGCTGAAAGAACCGCTCGTCACCGCCGAAGTAATCCCAACCGAGTTGCCATTCGTTGGCGTCCATATAGCGGACTTCCTTATCAGCGCAGTCTACCTCGTATATCTCACCGGGTAGCCAATGACTATCGGGTACGCCGATGGTGAACTGGCGATTATTGAAGTGGCCGGGGAAGGACGCAGTGCCGGAACGCACCATCGCAGGCTTGCGAATTAACACAGTCACTTCCTTATCGTTGGCGGTTCGCGCCATCATCCACATACGCAACTGCTTTATGCCCTCGCCCCCATCGCCAGTTGTCGTCGTCGCATCCTCCATCTCGATGGTGTACCAAGTGCCGACTTCCCAGTCAACACCCTTCACCATGTCTACCGCGCTGCCAATCAAATCGTAGGTGTCATCTGATACATTCTGCTCCCGAAGATATAGCCGTATAGTATCGTTGGGGTCAGTAGACTTCAGCACCAAAAACTCAAACCTGCATGAGATTTCTATGCCGGCCTCAGTAAACGGGACTTCTTGATAGAGTGCCCCATTTTCAGGGCCCGTAGTAGAGTTTAGGATTATACAGGCGTGAGGGTCGGTAAAGGAATACCGCTGCTCGGCTGCCGCGCCATAGGTGAATCCAACCCAGCCATCGGGCACTCCGTCATCGTCCGCGTCCTCCCCTAACTCAAAGCGCGTGTTGGTCAGCATATTCGGCCCGTAGTAGGTGAAGTCCACGGTGTTATCGGTGCGCTCCATAGTGAAGTACAAGTGCGGGTCGAAGGGTGCAGTGCCGTCATAGTCAAGCCCCCAGGAGTAAACCTGGTCATACTGCCCGTTAGTTCCCTGCGATGCAGTGACGGTGGTCAGCGTAGTGGATTGCCAGCGGGGGTCCGGGCAGACGAATGGTATGGTAATGTCCCAGGCCGTTCCAACATTGTTGAGCGGTCGTTGTGTCCACTGTTCAGCGACAGCGTATATCTGCCGGTCAGTCCACAACTTGAGCAGCTTAGGTTCGTTTACGTCAAGGATATTGCCGATGGTGTCTAGCGTAGCACGGGCGGTATCCTCATCGTTCTCGGCTATCTGGCCGGTGATAGTGACTATACGCGCACCCTGGAGTGTCGAAGGTATGACTACCCCGCGCTGCCCCGCCAATCGCCGCTGCGTCTGAGCAGCAGGAAAGTCATCGCTGCGCCACTGTGCCTCATCGAGCAGCACTGTGGAGCCGTTGTATTCCACTGCCGCCGTGGCCATATTGTCCTCCCTATACTGCTGTCAAGGCTGCTATTACCTGAGCATTGGTGAGCTTGTTGCGCACGTCTACACGAATGCTGTGCAGGTCGTGAGGGTCATACCAGGCAGTCCCCGTCAGTGGCTGACGAATGTAGTCCTCCTCTTCGACATACGGCCCGTGAGTTACCCAGGCCATTTCGGGCATATCTATCGTCAGAAGGTAGGGAGTCGTCGGCGGGTCAGTGACCGCATCGTTGGCGTCTTCATCGGTCTGCGCTGTAATGACGAAATCGGCCAGCGTCTCAATGCGTTCTGCCCAAAGAATCTCGGCAACTGCGGGGTCGCCCGCTGCGTAGCCCAAGAAATACTCAAGGTCTACCGTGTCTGGGAAGTGGGCATTTAATGAGACCGTTACACGAACAGTACCTACTGCCGCACCAGTCCAATCCATAGCCCCCCAGGTGCGCTTATGGTTGGTCCCGAAGTCAATAGTGACTACCCAGTTGTCAGATTTGTCCCATGCGCCCAAGGTCGTGTCAATGCCTCCCTGGATTCCCGTGAAGGGGTCCAAGAAGCTCCACGCGCCAACCGGAGGAACTACTGCTGTCCCCGTAGCTGTTATGCCGTGGTCGGCACTGTGCAGTTCAAAGTCGGCCCTCACTATAGCACCAATATCACCAGTCAGCGTGAGACTGTCAACAGTCGTGCCTGGATAGAGAAGCCACGCATCGTTTTCCTGGAGGTACTCTTCATAGTAGATACTGCGTTGGGTATTGCCTGGTGTAAATTGGTGCGTGAAATAGCCGTCGGCTATACCAGTGACGTCGGTAGTCAGGCTACCAAATGCAGCGTAGAGCAAGGTGGTGATATTCTCCGGCGCAAACTCTACGCCGAGCGTGCCTCCCTGTTCGGGCGGCCCTGCTACGGGCTTCCGTTGTCCACGGCGGGCCCATCTGGCAGAACGCTCTATGATGTTACGGTCGGCAGTAAGTCCTGTCGTCAGCGGGGCTATGGGATGCCAATTGGCCTCGGTCGGCGTCCCCATGTTGTAGGTTCCTGGCTCCAGACCGTACCGAGATGTTGCGAGTGTGCTAGGCATTGTACGTCACCTCCTATACGGATTCTGTGAAGAAGACTCTTAGATTCCAAACTCCGACTCTCCAGAAGGCGTCTACCGCTGGCTGCAATATCGTCGAGCCGCCGTTCTGGGCTTCCATGTGTGTCCAGTGATTCGCCACCTCCGGACTGTCGGCGAGAACACGGTATATGTTCGCTGCCAGTTTCTCAAAGCGTTCCTCGGCTGCCGGTTCGTCGGTATAGTCTGAGCTAACGTACCAGACCTTGACCATCAGCGTGTGGTCAGTTTTCAGACCGCCACTCCAGGGCCGCAACTTGGCTTCGGTAGTGCTTTCCCAGTGAACGAATATATGTACCCCGCTGCTTGAGTAAAGCCGGTCACTGGGAACTCCCTTGACGATGGTGATATTGACGCCGCCCATATCCTCGTGCAGCCGGTCGTCAAGCTCCAGAATGTCAATGATTTTATCGGTTCGTTTGCTGTAAGCGTTAGCTTCCATTAGGTATGCCCGTGCATGATGTAGCCAATCATAATTGACACGTCGAGTGCGCCGCCCGTCCGCGTTATATCCAGTACTATATCGTTATTGGCGGGCAGGTAGGAATTGCCGTCAGGTGCGCCGATAGCCACGTCCCCCTCAAAGTCAGTATCGTCAGCAGTTATTGGCCCGAGGTGATATTCGGCGCTGCACCGCACAGGATTCCAACTCTGGTCGTAAAACTCAACGATAGAAGTCTTCGCCCGTTCAACGTGCCAGGTATAGAGACAATTAAAGTCGCCTGCGGTGGCGTCCACATTAGACAGGAAGCCCAGAATAACATCGCCGACAAAGCTATTGTCGGGGTGGACCTGTATCCAGATATAGCGAATCTCGACGGCTTCTCCGGGGACTACCCCAGGATGCGGCCAGGCCCCGCTTTGATTGTCTGAGTCTATGACCATCAGTTGAGTTGCTGCTACGATATTACTGCGTTGCAGGCTTGCGCTGAATATCTGCGGGTGGCCCGGAACTACATCCAGCGCCCGGAATTCCTCATAGTGGTCAATGTCCAGCAGCGTATTGTCTGAGTCAACCAGTATTGTGCGGGTATTGAGATTCGTCTGATTGACATTGAGACTACCGCCGGCAGTGACCAGCGTTTCGTCACCGTCTTCGTCGCTGATTGGGCTATAGTACGGGCCGACTCCCATTTATACCATCCCCCAGAATGCGCCTGCGCCCTGGCCGAATGCTCCGTCTATTGCATCGCTGGCTATCTTGGCTATCTTGCTGGGGTCATCGGGCCGGAAGACCATATAGGGCCGCGCTGGTATCTCTACCTGCGCCTTCCTAACCCACTGGCCGCCGATTTGGAATAGCAGGTACGGGTGGCGCTTTGCGGTTATCGTTGCACCGAACTGGTGAACGTGTGCCCACTCAAACCCGGAACCTATTCGGGCTTCGTCTCTATCGGCGCCCGCTAAGTGAACACGGTTGAAGATATGCTGGCCGGTGTTGAGCAATGGTTTGCCGCCGCGCAGGACGGGCTTGAATGGCTTACCGGGCGGGCCGCCCTCTTGCAGCGTCCTCTTAATAGACGCCACCATGTGCTTCCCGGCGGCTTCCATTATCGGCTGCATATTGCCCAGTATCTGCCGCGTCTCCCGGTAGGACTTATCCCATTGCCGAGTGTCCAATTCTACGTCCAGCATCACCCCGCGCTTTGCCGTTGCCATTAGAAGACAGGACTCCTCTCGCGGCCTGATATCCGGCCCCGAGTCCCGCCACGCCCGCCAGGGATTACATCCACGTCAAGCGTGACGTCACCGGAGGCTATGGCCATAAGCCACTTGATAGCGTCCTCGTAGCGTTGCCGCCACACGTCTATCGTGGCTGAAGGCGCGGTCGGATTGACACGGTGCGTGGCCAGCCAGTAAACAGCTATGTCACGGACGGCCACCCGAATCTCCTTGGGTGCGCTTGCCGCTGTCCAGCCCTCAGAAACTTCCTCGTAACGCGCCAGGATATAGGAACGGGCCTTGCCGGTAGACGCCTCTATCAGGTCGGTGACAAACTCGTCAGGCTGCTCTATGTCGTCAGTGAATGCGTCATAGAGTGTGTCGCCTAACTGCTGCCTCACGTCGCCGGTAGTACACCAGGTCTGCACCGCCATTAGTAGCCACACCCCCGGCAACCGCCCTTGGGTTCGCGGTAAGTACCATCGCCGCCCAGCTCAAAGCCCCGCCGCTCTACCTCTTCAAGTCCTGCACGTTCGGCGCACTCCACACAATCATCCATAGCTTTTAAGACCCGATTGTATCTTTGCATATAGATATTCCAGGCCTTCCCCGGCAGAATGCGCCGTATCTCGTCCGGCAGGTCACTGTGCTTTTGTAGCACCTTGGTCACTCGACTTCTCTTACCGCGCTATCACCTTCGGCTGCGTACTCTTTGCCAGCAGCTCCTCTGCTCTTGCTGCGCTTTTGGCTGCGCTTACCGTCCAGTTCACCAGACTGACCCGTGGCTTGACCTTGGGGATTCCAGTAGCGGCGGTCTTTGTATAGCCTGCTACCGTCAGCATTGCACTGGACTGTCCCCTGTTCTCGGATACCTACACGGTCTGCGGCCTTGTCGTCGTGGCCGGCATCGTCTTGCTGGTAGAAGTCCCGATAGAAAACGTCGCCGCCTTCTGGCATTGCTTCTATCAGAACCCTGCCGGTCTGCATATCTACCACGCCGATGTGTTCCCCTCGGCTACGAGCCATCTCTATGGCATCTGAGTTGTGTCGCCTCGGGTGTATTGATTGCCCCAGACTAGGACCAGTTGGGCGGCCTTCGCCGTCCTTTGGCCCGTCCAGGTTGTGCATCTGATACCGCAGTAGCGGTGTACCGTCCGACCTTTGGCGGTTCCCGGCGGTGCTAACGAAGTCTTCCATTACAGGTGCGCCCCGCTCCCGCATCCGCTGGGCCTTACTAGCCGGAACTTCCACCATGTACCCCTGCGAATCAGGCTTCATTACGGTTTCCATCGAACTACCTCCTATGCGTTAGTGACATCGGTGTAAATGTACTGTGAACACGGCACAGCTATACTTGGTGCGCCCGTCCACTCTGCGCCAATCCGAATCTCTCCGGGCGGCTCCTTGTCGGTGTAGGTGCTGAAGTACAGGCCCATGTGCATAGCCGCTGCCTCAACGTGGACAGCGTTGCACTGAATCAAACTCCTACCTGCCCGTTCGTTATTGCTATCAACGAAGATAGCTTCGCCGGTGTCGATGTAGTAGGTAGTCGCTCCACCGATGGGGTGAACGTAGGTCAGGTCATTGAGTTTGAGGTCAACTCCAAAGAGCCTCGTGAGATGCACGCTGCCCTGGAGTAGCTCGGTGGCGAACTCATAGCCTGCGGCCATCCATTGGGTCTCGATATAGCCGAGGGTGATAGAGTTCATCCATACCTGGTCAAGCTGCATTTCTACAGCCTGCATCGCAGTCCGTGCTGTCTGGAAGTCGACGCGGATGTTAGCCAGGTTAGTCCGGGCTGCGGCCTGAGTAGCCGACGCAGTATTCCAAGCTGCTCCCACCGTAGTATCAATGCAACTGGTACTCGTGATTAGCAGCTCGTCGTAATGGTCGGTAGTGTCCATACCGGGAGGGCGAAACTCCTTGACACCGTGCAATCCTGCCGCCCGCATCCATTCCTGAAAGCGGGAGAAACGATTGCGTAATTGACCAACGCGGTCTTGCACCTCGTAGTCGAAGCGATTGGTGTCGCTACTACCAGGCCTGCGCATATCATGCAGGGTTTCCCCGTCAATGCGCGCACCATCCCGCCATGTCTCACCTATGAGAGTAATAACTGCCAGCGGGTCAGGGTCGACGTAGTTGGGCCGCCCGGTCCGCGTATTTACTCGCGGGCGTTCGCGGCTGCGGTTTATCAAGTCATACTTGATGTCTGGGCCAGGGATTTGATTGTCCCTCAGAGGGAACAGTGGCTCCAGGAGCGTTGGTACGGTCTTGAAGTTTTCCCAGACCATTTGTATCGCTTGTGGCTTTAACAGTTCTTCAACAGCCATTGTGTTTCAACTCCTTTCTTTTTAGCTAGTGCCAGTCCAGTCAGGTACGTTTACACTCTCGTCACCGTATACGCTGGTGATAATCGTGACTCCACCGCCGGTCACCCAACTGCCCAACTGGACAATCAGGATTATGTCGTCGGTGGCGTCGTCATTGAAGTTTATGTCGGCCTCGTTGATAGCTCCGTGATACACCATTGCCGCCGGAGTATCCTTGCCGGTGGTATCGTCGCAGGCATACCGCACGTCTACTACGCCTGACAGCAGCCCACACGTCATAGGCAGCATATAGCGGGCCGGTAGGCTGGGTGTCGCCACACCATTCTCCAGCACCTCAAGCCAGTCTCCGTTTGCTCCTGCGGCTGCGGTGTTCTGGACAGTCACGATGTTGGTCACATAGTTGACTGCCGTAACTATGCCCAAGGCTATGCCGCCGCCAGTTACCGGGCCGGTGGCGTCAATGCTATGCACCACGTCGCCGACATGGAAAGGGTCAGAGTCCACAACAGTAACAGCCGTGGCATTGACCGCCGTAATCAGTGACCGGCGAATTGGCATATAAACGCCAAAGTTGTGACTATTACCGTCCTCGTGTACTGTCGTAGCCAGTGTGTGAACGGGAGCCATTGGTGTAGCCTGCTTGAGAACAAGGTCGTCATTGTCAAGCGGGTCACGGGCGTCTGCGCCGACTATGATAGCCAGCGTCCGTTCAATGTCCTGGAATACCCCAGTACGGTCGGTGTCAGTGGATTGTATACTTACTTCAGGGGAAAAGGTTGGGGTCATCGCGTCTCACCTCCTTAGTCTGTTTTCTCTGTCTCTTTGCGCTGGTCTGGCGGTATTGCTTTTACGATGCGCTCACCCACTGCTACGGCTGCCTCCTCGGATGCTTTGTCCAGGACCTCTTCGTTGAAGAACCCACCGGATAGATGCTCCGGGGTCAGCTCTTTCAGGCCCATACCCTTGAGTGTATTGACGTAGACTTCAACTGGCGTCCGCTCGTCAGTGGTCTCCTCGCCTTCGGCGTCCTTGCCGAGAACAATCAGCTTACTCTCGTCACCGGATAGCTTCTCCAGCATCAGGTAAACCTCTTGCCGCTGGGCTGGGGGAACGTGGCCTCCGCGCACCAGCTCGTCTACCTGCAACTGGCACTTGTCACGCATCCGGGCCGTCTCCAGCGCCACAATCCGTTCGTCCGACTCGGCACGGGCCTTGCGCTCCTCGTCAAGCTGCCTGTTAAGCTGGTCAAGGTCAATGGTGGCCTTGTCGTCATCATTGCCTAATTCGACGGTCTTTCCCATCCTCTTGATACCGTCTGCATCAGCTACCTTCGCCTCAGCGGTCAGTGCGGTCACTTCCTCATCGGTGACTTCCTCACCCTTGCGGGCGCGGCCCAACAGGGCCATTACTTTGTCTTTCAAGCTCATATTGTCACCTCCTTGTATCAATGAAGTAAGCTGCTCTATTATGTCATCTGCTAAGTCCTTATTCATCCGGTACATCCTAGCCTCATTGGCCCACTCTTCCGCATAGCTATCGTCGGTCTCTATGAATAGCTGCGGGAACTCGTGGGCATTCAGCACCGCGTCAATCTGCATACCTCGCACGGCGGGGCTTAGGACAAAGGCCGCCCCTTCAAGCGCAGGCCCGATGCTTTCCTTGCCCTCAGTCTGTAGCTCGTAGTCAAAGTCAATCTCCCCGCTGATATAGCGGTATTTGCCTGTCTGAATCTTGCTTACCGTGTCCTGGCTGACCAGTGCGTCGGCCACTAAGCCACTGCGCTCCTCGTCAAAGCGGACGGCGGTTATCGGCCCTAGTGCCTCGTCTACCTCGGCCCAGTGCTTCGGTGTGAGCGACGGCGTGAACCCGTCACGGTCACGGATGGTGTCAAAGTTCTCGGCCATCTGCTTGAGGTCGTCAACGGTGTAGGTTGTACCGTGATACTTGCCGGGCCGGATGATAGGTATGCCCTGGGCAAGCTGGCGACCGTCATCCTGCTCTGTGAAAGTCACCGGGTAGCTGGTCACGTCGGAGATGAAGTAGTGCAGGTCTCTCATATTCGCCTGCCCCCTTTGATTGCTGGCATAATTCATAGGCTATAGTTGGAGCTAGTGGCAGGAGTCGAACCTGCTCAGTCCGCATTACAAGTGCGGTGCTCGTCCCCACGAGCGACACTAGCATTATTGGTGGATGGAGGAGGGGGTGGGATTTGAACCCACGGTGCTTTTTACAGCACTACGGTTTTCAAGACCGCTACCTTCATCCACTCGGCCACCCCTCCGATTTCAAGTCGTAGCGGCAGCCAAGATTAGGTTAGACATCACCTGCCATTGCACGTATGCACTTATACACTAGTATACACTACAGCGCGCCGTCTTTGCTGGAGAACAGTGCGGGTATGGTGGGGGCATCGCTGATGAGGATAGTGCCACCCTTCGCGTCAGCTACAATGTACTTCCCGCCTTCTATTGCCCACAGGAAGCGGTCTCTGGTGGAATTAGTCTCCAGCAGCCTTGCGCCCCGTTCGGGGCTTTTAGGTCTTCGTTGTCCTCGTGCCATTGGTATCACCTCGGTTGCACTTTGCTTATTTACGGGTGGCCGGTTTCTTGCCTTTCGGGAATAGCGTGTTGCGCGCATCGAATCCGTGCCGCCTCATCCACCGCTTTACCGTGCTAGCAGAGCAGTGGACTGCCGCGCCTATCTGGGTATAAGTCAATCCCTGCCGATAGTACAGGCTGTGCAGTAAATCCGCGTTGGCCAGCGGCTGGTGCTGACGCAACCGGACTCCTGCATTGTACGCTAGATTGTACGCCTGCTTGCGCTTGAACCTGTAGCCCGTCCGGGTCTGTGCCGCCGTCATAGCCTCTTGCAGCGGCTTCCCCTTTAGGCATAGCTCAATCAAAAGCTCTTTGGCATTCAGATAGCGGTTGCGCTCCGACGGTCCACCTGCTGACCTCGGCAAGCGGCCAGCTATCACAAGCCGGTCGCGAACATTGTCAATGTCCCTCTGGGTAGCACCGGCCAGCATCACCTCGGCCCGCGTCTGGGCAACCTGCGCCTCCAGCCGCTCTAACTCAGCGCGGCCCTTGATAGCGTTCTGGCGCATCAGCAGGTAGGCTCTAATTGACTCGAAGTGCTTGTCAGGGTATGGGCGCATTCGCCTTCTCAAACAGGTCTGTAATGTCTGCCGTGTCTTTATCCCAAGTCCCCATCCCAAAGGCCAGCACCCCGTCGTCAAGGCGCGGCCCTATCCCAACAGGTATTGCCCAGAGTTCCCCACACGCCCATTCGCTAGGGCTGAAACCAGCCTCGGCGAAGAGGGCCCTAATCTGCTGAATAGTCTGCACGTTGACTTTGACGCTAATAACGAAGTTATTGTCGGCTGCTGCTCTCTCGCTAGTGTCCCGAAAGAGCCTAGACAACTCGACAAGAATACACCGCGCTCTGTGCTGCACCGAACGATAGGGCTGGTCAGTTATGACGGTCATATTACTCCTCTCTTGTAATACCTTCGGATATTTGTCTGATGATGAGACCTGCGCCTGACGGCAAGCTGACACCGCTGGCCCGAATGTCGTCAAACATCGCAGAAGGCCGGGCGTTGGGAACTGCGCTATCGAACTCGCCAAATCCTGGCAGAGGTTTCGCGGATTCCGGCGGCCCGGCCTCCTGAAAGCTAGGTGACTCGTTGAATAAGATGGGGGAAGTGGTGCTTCTGCACATAAAGTGAAGTGGAGGAACGGGCAGCCCAGGGTCATCCAGATTATACTCGTTCCCATCGTGCCACACGCAAATCTCCGTCGTCCTATCGTCTACTATCGCCAGGAACCGCATCCCCTGCACCGCCGGACTCGCCCTGTACCTGTCCACGCTCCCCTGATTGTAGAGCTGTGCTGCCTCCGTTCGCGCTATATTCTGCCGCCGCGCCTGCGAGAAGGTGGTATAGTTCAACCGTAGCTCATCCTGCATCTCACGCAAGGTCCCGCCGGCCTCGGCAACTCGTGCTACTACCCGCGAAGCTATCCGCTTCTGAGCGTCACCGGAGACACGAACTAACGGCGGTATCCGAGTAGCAGCGTAGCTCTCTATGGCCTCCGTAGGAACTTCCAGCCCCAAGCGCACTTCGTGGGCCACTAGAGCCGCTGTGGCGTCCGATTCGGCAGTAAGCCGAGCTACACTCCACAAACTGCTTCCGGCGCGTCTCTCGGCCTTTATGATGGTCTTCGTGGTCAGTTCCCACGCCCGCCGATAGCCAGCGTCATAGACAGCCAGCAGTCTGCGCTCCAGCCACGGGGCGCTTTGCGTCAACGCTATGCCAAGGTTCGCATCCTCGAATGTCCCGATATTGTCAGCAACACGGTTAGCAAACCACTGGTCTGCTGCCAGCAGGACGCGGTTGAACTCGCGCTCGATTCGTATCATCAGCGGTGGTACGGGCATTAGTCACCCAGTCTATCGTATACGCTGCTCAGTTGCTGCGTCGGCTCCTCGCCTTCGGGTTGCTGCGCCTCGGCCTCGTCTGCTTCCTCAGGACTTGCCAAGATACCGCTTGCCCAGCCATCCCGCGCCTTGTCCATATCGGCAGTAATGTTGACCATCCCCATACTCGCTGCCTGCTGCGCCTGCTGAATCATCAGGAATATCTTCGCCATCTGCTCCATGTCGGACTCATTGAAGTCGTCGAACTCCCAACTGCCGCCGGTGATACCAGGGCCGAAGTTGAAGTCTACCAGCGGCTGGCATACTTGGTTGACGAGGACGGCCCCTAGTTCCCCGGCTATACCGTCCAGCAGCATCAGGAAGAATCGTAGCATGGTCTCAGCCTGCGCCCTGCTTGCGTGTTCGGGTTCCTTGAGCAGCAGCCGCGCCATGAGGACGGCCAGGAACATGCCTTCATCCCAGTAAGTGCAGGCGGCGTTGTAAGCCTCGTGGCCTGCCTCTTTCGACTCAAATAGCTCCATCTTGAATGTCTTTGCGTCTTCATCGGTGAGTGGCAGCACAAGGCCCTTGCCAGACACAAGCTCAGTCAGGAACTCTTGGATGAACTTCGATAGCTCCATTGCCTCGCCAGTATCAGGGTCTTCCCACACGAGGCCGGCGGGGATAGTGACAATCGGCACGGGCGTTGACCACTTCTCCAATAGCACCATCCAGTATTGCTCCATTTTAGTCTTAGCGTGCCAGCCCCGCCGCGCCCGATTCAATAAGCTATTACCGTACAAGTCCTCGCGGAACTGCTGGTCGTAGGGCCAATAGATTAGCCGCTCTATCGGCAGGCGTGTCACTTCCTTAAACTGCTTACCCGTAGCCTGCACGACCTCGGTGACCTGCTGCTTCTCCTTATCCCACTTGATACCAGGCTTGTCCTTCTTCGCGCCTGTCCACACCGGCCCCAGGATGTTACCTGCGTATGTCAGCGGATGCAGTAGCTCAATACGGTCATAGAGCCAAGCGTTGGTCTCGTGCTTCCAAGTAGTCTCCGCTATTGCCACGCCGTACCCTGGTGCGGTCAGCAGCTTCCAGGCCAGCCCCTCAGCCCCGGCCATTGGTGCGCCCGTCTCCCCGCTGTTCACCATAGCCAGAGCGTCATTGACGAAGGTAGCTATCTCCTCCCGCTCGTGCTTGTACTCCCCCAGCGCGTTGACTATCATCCGGCGCAGGACGTACAGAGCCGCGCCCACGGTGGGGTCGAAGTTCTGCATCAGGAAGAACTCAAGGAGACGCTGCCCTCGACCAGGCCATTTCTTATACGGTTCCCACGAGAAGGCGTCCCAGCCCTCGTCACCTACCGTAGCACCCTTGAGACTTACTATTCGCGGCTTCTCTCTATTTTCGGCCATAACGCCCACCTCTTTTCTCCCGCTCAATCTCAGCAGCCACGGACGGTGGCGGCGGTGCGCACGTGAGCCAGCCATTTATTGCACCCAGCCACGCGGTTGCACAAAAACGGTCTTCGGGCGGGTCGTGGTTCTCTCTGTTTTCAGCCATTCATATCACCTCTTAGATTGGAGCTTGCCTTGTCTTCCCCCGATAGCTCCCCCACTTCTGCATTCGCGGCCTTGTCCTGACCGGCGCAAACGCCAGCATCAGGGCCTCGGCTTCGTCAGGGGAAGGCATATTACGCTCCCGCATCTTGTCCTTGGATTCTATCTTGGGGCGGCCTCGGCTGTCATACTCGTATTGTATGCTTGATAGCTGATTAGCGCAACGCTCGGCGACGGCCCGCTGGCTATCGGGTATATCCCATCGCAGCAAGTCCCGCTCGGCCCCCGGACGCAGTAGCTCCCGCAGTCGCCAGTAATGCTCGTCACGCAGCAGCATAAACTGGTCTTGCTTGCTGGCCTCGGCTACATTGACACCGACGCAAGGCACTGTCTTCTCATCCCAGTTGTCTACCACGCCCGCACCGACGCCGATTTCGTCTACCGCTATGATAGCAGGCATCCGGTATTCATTGGCCAGGTAGCAGGCCTTCTCCTGAGCATAAAGCCGGAGTTGCTTGGTGTCGGTGGTAGCCACTTCCTCAATGCCCCGGAAGACGAGGCCGCATCGCCAGGCCAGGATAGAGCGGGACTTACCGCTGCGGGCAACGTCGAGGCCAAGCTGTAACTCCTGCCCCAGTTCCGGCTTGTCCCATTCGCGCACCTGCGCCGCCACTACCCAGTCCATAGGACAGAGTACCACGTCCTCGCGGGCTGAGTAGAATTGGCCGAGGCAGCGGGTGATGAAGTTGTAGCTGTCAATGCCAAACTGGGTCTCAGTTTCCTCGACGTAGCGATTGTCAAGCAAAGCATTCGGCGCGCTAAGTTTCTCCCCTGTCCAGTGAGGCACGTCCTTGTAGCTAATAGTGATTGGATTGTAGCCTAGTTCCGGCCTGTTGAACGAATCGTAGAAAGCGCCTACTGCCGATAGCGGGTTGCCGATTAGCAGCAGCCGCCTCTCACCGCCAGACAGGATAGACCGAATAGCCTCAAAGCTCTGCTCTGCAACGCCGGAAGACTCGTCTACTATCACAAACATATGTTCCGAGTGATGACTCTGGAAACTTGCCGGCTCGCGGGCGTTAAGGCCCCTAGCGTACCAGTCGGCGTCAATGTCCAGTCTGGCCTTGAGACATACACCAAGTTGCCAGGAGCTACCGTGATAAATCTTACGCACCTCAGACCAGAGAGTGTCTTCTGTCTGCGCCCAGGTGGTGGCTGTAGTGATGACACGAGAGGGCCGCCGTGTATAGAGCCACCATATCACCAAGCCAGCGGCCACATAGGTCTTCCCGCTGCTATGGCAAGCCTTAGCCGTTGTCCTTTCGTTCTTTGCTACCGACCGCGCTATCTGCTTCTGGGCCTCGTATAGCTCCATGCCCAGAATATCCTCCATAAAGCCTACAGGGTCGTCAACGTAGCCCCGCCATTTATCGGCGAACTCCTGCCCGATGTCAGTCTGTAGGATTTCTGCCGTTGCTACCATTCAGCACCTCGCGGATTAGGACTTCCACGCTGCCCTCGACGCCGACTCTACTCTTTACACCCTTGTAAATATCCATCAGCTTACCCGCTGCCTTCACGTTGCCCAGCTTCGCCTCCCTGACCAGCGTAGTCAAGGCCGAAGGAATAGCGTCATCCTCAAGGTCAACTACATAGGCCGCCTTAGCCTCCTTGTACTCTTCGCTATTCTTCCAGTTATACAGAGTGCGCTCTGATACTTGCAGAAACTCAGCACACGCGGCATACGTCCAGCCCTGCTCAAAGTCAAGGTGGATAAGCTTCTGTAGGTTTTCGGGTGTCTTTAGTGGTTTACTCATATCTGAAACCTTGCGAACCCAAGTAAAGACCGCCAACATCATACGTTCGGCTGGCGGCCATTGATGAAAGCACCCAGGTTATGATGGTAGAATAACTCATTGCGGGTCATTTGTCAAGCATATTCGTCCAATACCAAATACGCCAACTCCCCAGCCGTAGGAGACTAATCCAAAGATGAATGTTATGGTCATTACTAACAGGCCAGATTACGCACCGCCAGACAGCGGTCAACCAATAGCAGGAGTAATTGATTTGCGGGCCAGAGTTCTTCAAACTGAGTTGTTTCGTGAATGTCATTTGCGTATTCCATCTGCCACTTGCACTTCGTTGCTTCGGCAGCCTCCCCATTACACCTGTCTCCTATACCAGAATAGGTACACGTTGTCCTTGAAGACGCCGACAGAGTACCACTCGTCACCGCGCCGTTGTATGTCACCAGACCAGTCACCCGAGGTCAACCTGTAAATGTCGGGCGGCAGGAACTCCCATTCTCCGCTGCCTTCTACCCGGCCCTCCGGCCAGCCTTCGCGCCACGCTTCCCAGCTACGGGTAGAGAAGACGAAGCCGCCGCCGACGCCTAAGTATTGGGCACTAACACGCTCCCCGGTAGCTATATCCTCGCAGGCGTACATCTGCCAGCTACCGACAATCCAGTCAGTGACCGGCGGGGACGAACTTCCCCCGCAGCCTGCCAGCAAGATGATAGCGATTAGTGGTGTGTATCTCATATCAGCCCTCTCTTCTTCAACTCACCCAGCAGCACCGGGCAAGTGCCGAGGTCAGTACGCACTATGTACAGTAGCAGCTTCTCGTCGGTGCAACCCTGCGGCCATTCGCGGCAGAGCCAGGGCCGGTCAGGGGAGCTATGTATCTCGCAGAGCCGGTAGCCATTCTGGTCTGCGGGTAGCAAGTGTTGACACTCTCCGGTATCCGGCACTCGCAGCACGGCGTCAGTCTCAGCAGTGCCGCCCAGATAGCAATGCTCGTCGGGTGATATGCAACACTTGCCGCAGAAGGTGCAGTTGGTCATTTGCCACGCCATAGGGCGTACAGAGCTATAGCGGCCGAGGCCAACGTAAGCGCTGCGATGGCACAGTACACTGCTATCAGAAAATTAAGACCGCCAATCCATAAACCTTCCATAGCTATTCCTCCTCCCCCTCTGTCTCTTCAAGCAGCAGCCCCTCCTGCGGAGGTACGTCTTTACTGCGCCGCCACCTGTTATTGCTATGCGCCACATCATTGGTCTTCGCCTCCGTTTTCTGATTGTACTATCAAAACATCAGCTATTTTGCCAAGGGCAACACGAATCCCGTCTAATTCCTCAAGCAACACAGTCATTCCCCGCAGACAGCTTGGCGTAGAATAGCCCGAGTCAAACCCTCCACTACCCATTTTCCACGAACCCTGTGTCTGTCCTGCAACTTTCTCTGTTAATGCGTCCATTTCTACTCCCCCTTGATGAACTTGACTGCTTCTTTGACTACCTGCTCTGTACTCGGACTTTTTTTCTTACCGATAACGAACTCGGGTAGTTCGGGTTCGCCGCGGCATCCAGCGCGATCAAGTATCTCACCATTTGCGTATATTGCCGAGCTACTCCCTGGCCAGCCGGACTGTTGCCACCAGCCCACTATAGGATATTTCCCGTTTACTATTTCAACTTTATTGTACGTTCGGCTCTGGCTCCCCTTAAACAATATACGCTTTCGGCCAAGCTGCGGGCCGCGGGAGCCGCAGATATATGCCGATGCGTCGTATCCCCAAACAACAGCAAACTCTTTTCGCGTGAGCCAAGAACGCCGCCACTGAATGCACGTTATCTTATAGCAAAGTATACCGCCATACGCAGGCTCCCATTTCCGAACGTGCTGGATATAATCGCCGGCATTCAACTTGGTGCTTTCTACCATTGCTACTCCCCCTTAATGAACTTGACTGCTTCTTTGACTACCTGCTCTGTACTCGGACTCGTCATCGGCTCCCACTGCGCGCACATCGCCTGCATCCCCGCTTGCTTCGCGTGTTCACCGTAAGTCAGGATATTCTCGCGCCAGTCGCCCAGGTCGCATTGCAGGCCCGCCATGAACTTCCAGCGATATTCCCCACTAGGGTCAGTCAGCTCGTGGATACGTTCGCGCTTCTGAGGACTGGCCAGGTAGAGCGACGGGATGAAGAAACCGGGTTCAACGCCCTCGCGCTGCATAAACGCTGTGCGCCATTGCTCCAGCGGCTCGTCGAGGCAATAGTAGCCGGCGGCCTTGTATAAGTCCCCCGAGGAGCGCATATGCAGATTGCAGAAGACCCAGAATTGTTGCGTGTACTCAAGCGTGACGCGGGCAATGTCGTCAAGCCGGGACATCATCGCGTCCTGGCAGAAGCGCATTGTCTGGAGCTGGGTATCCCACGCTGGGGCCGGGGCTGGCATGACCACGTGATTGCCAACATACTTGCGGAACTCCTTAATAGCGTATTTGTCGAAGCACCAATAAGCAAATCGTTTAGCAGCGTCCCCTTCGTCATCGGTATCCCACCTAATTGGCATCTTGCATTCCACCGGCGAGGTGCTGATGATTGCCCCGTCTATACAATCAGCAAGGTCATAGGCGAGGTCAAAGCGCGCCTGTACGAACTCGATTATCGATGGGTCTTTGTACCAATACGACGGGAAGAGGTTCTGCTGCTCGACTCCGCGTGTGTAGCTGACATCACCGGCGGCGTTGCGGAAGGGGAAGTCCTGCCAGCCCAAGGGCGGCCCCTGCCGCTGCCAGTCCGGGAGGAACAGTATACTCTCCAAGCCCAGAGCAACACAGTCACGAACGCGCCGACTAGCGTCCGGCCCCGCGTCATAGTGAATCAGACCATCGAAGCCGCGTTCCTTGCCGCGCTCTAACTGCTCCCTGCTTATGGAATGCTGGCAGTCAATAATGTATAACTTCATTTGCTTGCCTCCTTCGCGTGGCTTATGAACACTAGGTCCCGCCCTAATGCTCTACGTAAAGAACATAATTCGGCCTGTTCTCGCACTAGCGCATGGAGTTTATCGTCTGAAGGTGTACCCTTTGGAGGCGGATATGGTACAGGTATGATTTGGATAATCTCTCGGAGTCGTTCATCAATTCTCAAGCCCAGCCAGATCATCGTATGGTCTGATATGTCTACGCTTAATTTCACTTCCCTACCTCCTCGTTGATTTCCTTGATAGTCTCCCAATGTCTACTCGGCTCCCCGTCCTTGTCAACTATACCGTCACCGTCAAGCGGCCCCCAGCAGAAGTAGCCGAGGCCGGAACAGCCGTGGTGCCGAAGCATATTCATCTGATAATACACTTCATCACACATCTTATCTTCGACTCCTGTGTGTAATTCGCGGAACTGCCAATCACCATTGTAGTGCGAGTGTGGGCTAAGTTGTATCCATGCCCACCATTGCCGATGAAACTGATGCTCAAATACTCGCTGCATTGAACGAAGATTGCCTTCATAGCTCCTGCGAACATCCACCTGTCTCCCGCCGAGGCCGCTTCTGTCTGCATCCCCAAGGCCATTATTGAAGGGATAGTGACACAGCATCGGGATAGCTGACGGGCATAGCTCGGCGAATGCTTGATAGTATTCTTCGATGGTCTCCGCGCCGAGGCGGTCCAGCAAGCGCGTGTAAGTCGCCGACACCAAGACGATATGCCACTGGATATTAGTCCAGCGTTTAGCGTCCTGTATCTTGATTTCGAGGTTCGGCAATTGGTCAACCGGGTAGTCGTCGCCCCAGTTCAAGCCGACGACGTTGGTAGGCGCGCCCCGCTTGCCGCTGAATTTCGGCACTAGGTCAGAGTTGGAGATGCACCACAGCCCGTTGCGCGCCGCCATCTTCGGGTCACCATTCCAGGCAGTATCCAGGCCGACTTTCTTCGCGAGGTGATATTGGTTCGTCGGTATGCCTGATGCGGCTAGTATCATTGGCTTGCCTCCTCAATTATCCTGTGTGGTTTACATTCCTTTAGCAATTCATTGATAACTTGGTTGGCTACTTTGTGGGTCAGGTCTCGGAAGTTACAGTCTGACAGGTGGCATAGTATCTTCCCCGCGTTGGGTCCCGCCACCACCTCAACGTCAGCCCATTCCTGGCACTCTTCTCTATCACACAGGATACAATATTGGTCTGCACGCTGGTAGCCTTCTTCGCCCCTGGCAGGGATGCGTACCACGTCAAAGCCATCGTCGGTTGTACCAAGGAAGCCACTGCCCCACTTGCGTACCACAACCTCTCCGGCGTGTCTGCGCCTGTGCTTCTTCACTTCCCTGCCTCCTCATATCCAGAATATCATATTCCCCGTGTGCCCGGTCGCTTTGTCCACGCCCAGCCACAGCAGATTAGTGCTGTACTGCCCCGCTATCAAGCCTAAGAAGAATGGCCTGCTTGACTGGTACGCTGGCCGCCCCAGCCACTTGAGGCACAGCGTCTTGTAAGCCCACGATAGAAAGCAACTCAGCCAGCTCAGACGCAGGAAGGGCGTTCCTGCCATGATGAGACCCACGGGGTGCGGCGCCCAGCGGCTGCCCATCAGATAGCGATTGGACATAAGCCAGTACCCGCCCGCCCCCGCCAAGGTTAGCAGCCAGCCAATCTTACTCGGCCCGAACGCTTCCCGGTTCCAGGCCGCTGCCCACGAATAGACGCCGCGTGTCCCGTGGTCAAAGTACCAGTTACTTGCGAGGCCGTGCTTGTGACCGTAGGATAGCGTCAGCCACAAGGCCGCTGCACCCGCTAGCCCTACCGCCCATGCCAGGTGCTGCCAGTTAGGTTTGAGCTTATAGCGCGTTGTCACCTTCAATACGCTGGCCGCCGAGGCCATGATTGAGACTCGCGTGGCTTCGCTTGTCCAGACGAATGACTGAGCGAGGTTGGCAATGCTAGCTGCTCCTATCAGTCTATGTCCTAATAGCCCAGCAACTAGCACAGGTGCAATAACCGGAGGCCCTGCGACCGCAAGACCAGTTTCCGCAATTACTCGTGTCATACCGATAGTTATAACAATCGCTATCAGGAACAGGGCCACGGCAACGACCAACGACATTCCAGTGGCAAGCAACCACACCAGTAGTATCAGGGTGCACAGGCCGACAACTTTGCCGAGCATAGGTTGTGAGCATAACGTCCTCCTTGCTGCTTTCAATTTGATAAATACCATCGCCAGCATCGCCCCGGCCCCGAGGTACATCCAGAGCAAGTTGCTTGCACCGTAGCCGCCGGTCAGAGTCTGGAGCGGTATGAGCCTGCTGGCCTTGTCTGACAGCATTGCCAGTGCGCCGAAGACCCAGAGCGAAAGCGTGGAGTGCTGGTCGGTCAGGTAGAAGTAGCCCAATAACGGAAAGCTCAATCGCGCCGGTAGTATCCTCGGCACAGCCGGGAAGTAGTTGTGCAGGCCAATCATCGTACCTGCCAGCAATGGAACCGCGCAGCCAATCCAGAACCATTTGTGCTTGACGAGTTGCCCTTCTATCAGCTCAATCGGCAGGGCGGTCAACGGGAAGGCCAGCCGCTCGTTCTCGACCCACTGCTTGCGCAGAAGTATCATCAGGCAGACCATCACGGTGAAGAGGGCGGCGAAGAATATGCCCCAGGTTAATAGGGCAGGCCCCCAAGCCACCCAGGGCACCGCAAAGCCGCCCTCATACAGGCTATTCACTATCGGGTCGTTGCTGATACTGCTAGCCGGTGTTGCCCACAGCGGCAGGTGCTGGGTGATAAGCGACTCCCACTGGTTGGCCCCGTTGGTGTAGTAGTACGGGCCGGTGATGCCTGCCAGCAACGGTGCGATGAGACCCCCGGTAGGCACCACGCAGGCCAGTACCATCATAGAGTATATCACCACCATTTCCGACTTGCTGAGGTGTAGCCAACGGTTAGCGAGGGCGAGCAGGAAGAAGAGGCTAATAGCCGCCGGGGTGCTATAGTCAAGCGCCATATACGAGCCACGCATGATATAGATTGCCCACGGCGCGAGGAGGCCGATTGTGACTGAGCATAGACTACCGATGATTAGGGCGCGCATCGGACTCTCCCTATTGGCCGTCAGGTATTGGCATTGGCCGAATGCCCGGAACCCTTCCTACTGCTCTTGCAATCCATTGAAGGTCTTCTGTGGTAAACCCGTCCGAGCTAACCCCGCACATGACCATGCTGTCTCTCAGGGGTTGTTTGGGGGCGGCCCGGAAATCATCTTGGAGCCTCTTTATCTCTGCCAATGTTAGCTTCATTGGTTCCTCCCTGTTATGGCATCAGTCTCACATCTGTCACAGTATAATTATACCCTATCGGTGGCCAAATAAACCCAGTTCTATTGCAGGCGAATAATCCACTGGGCGCACTCCAGCCTCATTGCTTCGAGGTCTGTAGTGTTCTGCTCTGAATATATCCGGTCTATGAACTCCTGCGCTTCATCTGCCAGTTTGCAGTCAGCGGGTTGGGCATCTATCTCAGCCTCCAATGTGCAAAGATACTTTGCGTCGGTGATACCTGCTGCGAAACCTTCCCATTGGATTGTGTCTACGGGAGTCTTCATGCCTGGGTATGTCATCATGTGCGACCGCCAAACTCCTTTGCCACAATTAGCGAAGTCATCCCAGGCGGTTGCGCCCGTAGCTCCGTGCGGGAATACGTGTTGCCAGGCATAATCCATTGAACCGTCAATGCCAGAGGCCATTATCTTGAGGCCCTGATTGAGCCGATAGATAACCGAGTCTTCATTGCCACATTGGGGATTACCGTAAGCGTAAATATCCGTCCCAACTGCGTGGAGCTTGTTGATAGTCTCCGGTTTCGGGTAGCCCTGGCCACAGCCAATAACTGCTACCCCCAGCGAGTCTTCGATGATTTCCTCAAAGCCCGGCCTGTTGATTGCCGTGTAGATAAACGCCCCGTCAGTCTGAGCAGACTTCCATAGCTGCACCTGCGCAGCCATCTGTTCCAAGCTGCTTTCGTCTCTACCATAGCGCCCTAACTCCTTGACCCCATATCGGCGCAGGAAGTGCATATAGTTCTTCGACGTGCTTGCTGCCCAGGACATTAAGCCCCGCAGGTTGCTGAGGTCTTCCTTGAGTTGCTGCCCTACCCCGCCGCCCATATTGAATATCCGTGTGTTGTCACAGCCTACCGACCGGCGCATATTGAGGACGGGTAGCATCATTGACTTGCTCGGCGGTACAGACATTGCCGGATTAGTTATTCCGTGCCTGACCATGTTGGCAATGTCAGCTTTCATCTGCGCCAGTGTACGCCGCTCCGAACTGATGAACTTGTGCGGCTCTGTGGCTGCCTCAACTGCCGCAGAATAGTTATGCTGCTTGTCCATTGCCAGCCCCGCCCGATAGTAGATGCTGTAGTCTATCCGGGGCTTTACCAAGTCAAACGGCCAGACGTACAGGCGAATGGGTACGGTCAGGTCCACGGTCTCATCACTCGTCAACGTAACCGACCCTTCGTACAATCCAGAGGGAGCTTCGCGGGGAATGAATATCGTCATCCAGACCTGTTGCTGATAGCCGAACCTGCCCGGTGGTATAGTCATTGGCTGAAGTGTCGCCGCGTCTTGGGGCAAGTCGCCATCTCTCAGGATATTCACATTGGGAACGTCCGGTGACGAAGCCACTAAGTCAAAGTCGTGCAGTAATAGTTCGGGTAGCCATGCGGGGTGCTTATTGTCGTAGTGCAGTTGTCCGCTCTGCCACCACCACTTAACCCAGCGAATGTCAGTACACGGCTGCTCGAAGCCCTGGGTGCGCTGCACCTCGGGGAACGTGAAGTCCTCATTGTGGAATGGCTCCGCTGTTACCATGAAGTTAGTCCGGCCCTCACCGTGCAAGGCCAGGAATGTCAGCGGGACATACTCGCCGCGACACCCACGAGCAACCATCGTCGGCACTGACCAATCGGTGATGGTCTTGCCTGACCAGGTATTCCAGTCATAGCGGGTGTTGGTGATAGCCTGCACCTGGGCAACCAGCGGCGGCGTTACTGCTGTATTGCGGTCTCCGTAAATGTTGCTACTCATAGCCGAACCTCCGAACAGCATAATCATCAACGCTCCTGTTAAAATCAGTCTCATTTTATCGCCTTCTTTCTGGTAGTCATAAGCCAATCGGGCTTCCCGCCCGAACTTCCCTGTAAACGCCAACTTGTTTCATTTCTATAGCGGTATTCTCTAGTGCGCCATCTGCATTGATGGTTTGGCACTCAATTATGTCAAAGCGCCGATAGTCTATATCCAGTGTGATTGAGTAGAGGTGCAATACGGGGTCCCGACTAGCGAGCTGAATATAGCCAGTATGGCTCCCCGTATTATTCCAGAAACCGAATTCAAACCACGGGTCGGCAGGAAGCTCCGGGGGGTCTCCTTTTCCATGCCTCCCATTAATGCGGTCCCGCACCACTTGGTGGTTCCCGCTGTTCTGCTGGACAATACATCCGCTCATCTCTTCGCCTTCTTTCGCTTGGCATATCGCTCCCGTTGCTTGCGATTCTTCTCCTGCCGTTTGATTCCTGCTATCTCTGCGTCGGCAACTTGCTTCTTGCGCGCCCTGGCTGTCTCTACAAGGTCTATCCAGGCATCGTCGTCAATTATGGGACGGGGGTGCATAACTGAGTCAATAGTCTGCTGGCTCGTGGTGCCGGTGAGCGCACCGTAGAAGTTTTTATTAGGCCGGTCAGCAAAGACCGCATCCCCGATAAAGTCCCACAGCTCGTGGTATGTCACCCCTGCGTCCACAGCGTAGAGGACATGGTAGGGATTGCTTGCGAAATCGCCAGGGGTTCCTGCTGACGTGCTAATCAATGCAACAGTCCCGTCCGGCTTGCGACGACGCAGCAGGGGTGCGGTCAGTTGCAGTGGGGGTGGTATGTTCAGCATTAGGCACACGTCGTTATAAGTGCCCTTGTAGTGCTGACACTCGGCACCATTGATAAAGATATTCCGGCGCGATAGCATATCGTCAATAGCACGGAAGGCCGCCAGCCCTGTAGTCATTCCGCGAAAACCCGCGATGCCATTAGGAATGCCAGGCATATCAACTGCGGTGCTGCACCCGTGCGCCCGTTCCGGGAAGATTCCCGGCCAATCTTTCCAGGGTGCGGGTAGCCGGTCACGGTAAGGCAGGAGGTTGCGCCAGATGGCCTCGAAGACTTCCTGTGTATCTGACTGGTACGTCACCCGATACTTGCCGGGAATGTCGAGGGCTTCTAGCTCCTCTGTAGTTGACGGGGCAATCCCGTAGTGCGAGGCCTGTCTGAGGATAGCTGTGCAAGTGGGCCTGCGGTCGTTACGGTACTGGATGCTCATATTCTGGCAGAACAAGTCCTCGAACTGGGCAACGATTGTCCCGCCGCTGGCCCAGGCCATCTCAGCGTTTAGCCGGAACATATGGAGGTTGGCAATGGTGAAGGTGAAGTCCGGGTCTAAGCTGGCCGGGGTTATGTTAATCCGTGGATGTTTGCGCCCATCGTCGTATATCACTTGCACGGCCTCCTGGGTCTAATAACAATCCGTGCCTGCCCCCGTCGAAGGAGGCAAGGGCTGACTGTTAGTAGCGGAGTGTGTACTGCGGCGGATTGCCCGGCCCCAGTGAAACCAGAACGGGGTAGCTCCCCGCATCCGTAGGAACCATATCCTTGAGCAACGCCTTGGCATGACCATCGCCGAATACTGCGTTGGCTAATGTCCGATTCCGGTGAGCGCCGATGGACAGGTTCTTGACTGCACCATCCTTGACTTCGCCCAACCGCTGCGCACCCCAGCCGCTCCAATTCACTGTAGTGATTGTCCCCTTACTGGTAGCAATATCCGTGGTCGCCCCCATGTATAGCGGGCTTATGTCGGTCACCATTATATGCCTGGCCGGGAAGCCTAATGTGCTAGTGTTGCGGCTCCGAGTCACCACGCCGCTGCCATTAATCCATCCGTAAGTGCCGATGGGATAATACTCCGTGCCTACACCCGCGAATGCGTAGCTACACGGATTGCTTCCAGCGGGGCGGGGGGCGGTGTCTGAGGGACACTTGAATATGTTGTACTCCCAGTCTGCATATCCAACGAGACCAGACATATTCGGGGCCGGTGCCGGAATTACTGTACTGTTCCCTGTCACCATCGGGAACGTCTCATCATAGTCACTCGCGTACATGAGGAGCGACAGCCCAATCTGCTTGAGGTTACTTAGGCAGGTGATTTGCAGCGTTTTCGCTTTCGCCCGCGCGAACACAGGGAAAAGAATCGCCGCTAGGATTGCAATGATGGCAATCACTACCAGCAATTCAATGAGGGTAAATCCACTTCGTCTTTTCATTTCTCTCCTCCAACAAGTTAGTGTGTGGTGTGGTTACGGCGACGACTATTGTGTTGTAGCACCACTCACCTGCCTGTTGAAGGGTTCTTTTCTTGGCCGACTAACGCTGGCCAGTTTCTATTATACACATCTGCGAAGATTTGTCAAGGGCTATCGAAAAGGTATTGCGTCTTGCCTTCCTCAAACTCCATACCTTCCTGCGTATGCCCGCCGCGTAGGTCGGCGATGATAGCAAGCTCTCCGTCTATGCCAGCGGCTACTAACTCGCGGGAGTGCTTGCTGACCGAATGGCCAGCCACCTCAAGGCCAGCTAAGACTTCGGCGCGCTCCTGCTGGGCTGCACCGACGAAGGCCTGGTACTGGTCAACGGGGAGGGCCGCCTTCCTGCGCCGGCAGGCCGCGCGGTCTTGGTAGGCAGCGCCCTTGCACAGGCGCTCAAGCAGGTCCACCTGCGCGGCGGTTCTGGCTGTGGTCACTGCTGGGGATTCACGGTCTCTGCGCTTGGCCATATCACAGCTCCAGTCTGACTTGCTTGTTGCTCTGGCTCGGAAAGACATAAGGCCTTTCGCCACTCTTTGCTGCCTCACCGTAGCCTAGAAACTGGTCCCAGTATTGAATGAAGTTCTTCAGGTCCTTGCGTTCCCACTGTGGCGGCCAATAGTCGTTCTTGCGAAGCGCGTCAATCGGCTGATAGCGCATGGGAAATCCCTTGGCTCCGTGAGACCTGAGTGTTGTAACTCGATAGAGTGCCTCTTCAGGTTCCTCCCTAAAGCCCGTAATGCAATAGACATAGATTTTCCATTCAGCAAAACCCACACTTTTCGCCGTCTCTATCGCGTCCAACACCGCCCGTTCGTCGTTTGGCATATCCCAAGAAAAGCGCAGGGTAGCAAAGTCGAGGTCGGCAAGCCGCCTTGCCCGGTAATCACTAAAGAGCGTGGCGTCAAGTGCCTGGTTGTAGTCTATGCCGCGAACGTCTTGTAGGCTATCACATACTGCGTCAAAGTGCTTGTCTGAACACTGGAGGAAGTTGCTATCAATTAGAATTGGCTTGGCCTCCCACGACTCCAGCTCACGGAACGGCCCCTCAATCTTATGGACGCCACAGAAGGGGCAGGCGTTGTGGCAGCCCTGCGTTGTCCTCGTGGCCTGCGGATTATACCGCGCCAGCATATCATCACGGTCAGCACCAATCTCTGCGTACTCGCCGATATACTCCGGCATCAGCTTGACGGCGGGGCCGCCGACTACACAATCGCCATGGCGCAGACAGAAGTTGGCAGCCTCTGGCAGCAGCCAAGTAAACGGAATGCTCAGATGCCAGCGGCCATCCTCTTGCCAGCGGACAACTCCCTTGGGCCAGGAACTCACTGCCTATCCCTCCTACTCAGCGCCGCCTTCTTCACATAGTTTGGATTGGCGACCCTGGCTTGATTTGCTGCGTGGAGACCGGCCCGGAAGCTGTCGGGATGGTCAACCTCGTTGGCTACGTCTATGAGGGCTTTGAGTCTGGCTACCCGCCCGCCGACTGTGGTCTCCGTCTTAAGTCCTTCGTCAGCACAGACCATATAATCTTCTATCAGTTCCTGCTCTTCTTCGTCGAACTCAGCCAGTAGTTCCTGTTCCTCTTCAATCTTTTTTTGACGACGCTCGGCGGCAGAAACGGTTTTCGCCTCTGGTTTCTGGCAAGAGGTAGTATTAGTTCCTTTCCCTTCCTTTCCCTTCCCTTCCCTTCCAGTCCCGTGTTGCACTCGTGAATCCCGCGTGTTACTCGCGTGTTGCCCTTCTGAGTCACCAGCATCTTGGTAGTGATTCTGCATTGACCAGCGTAGTGCCGGCTGGAATTGCGCCCTCTGGGGGTCTATCTTCTGAGCCTTGGCATATTGCTGCCTGATTGCTTCGGCGGCGTCCCACGAGCCTATGTCGAGCGGTGGCGGGGGTAGTGACGAAGGTTGCCGATAGCGTCGGTCAATGAATTGGTGTTCGTACCAGCCGAGGAGGAATCCCCACTCGCCTCCGTACCGGATAATCAGCGCCCCATCTACGAGTGCGTCAAGCGCCTGCTCCACATCATCTTCTGTCACCGGATGGTTGCGCGAAAACGCTCCTTCGAGGATAGCAAAGGCGTCGGCTACGAACCGGCCTTCGTCATCGGCGTGGGCGCTGAACAGGAATATGAACACGTCCCGGACATACCAGGGTTGCTTGCGGAAAAACGGGTGCTGCCAGAGCTTGGGGTCTATGGTTCGGAATCTAGCCATTAGTCACCGCCTATCAAAACGCAAAAGCCGCTCTCTGGAGCGGTGACCTATGCTGAGACACAGGGGTACTCCATCGAGCGGCTTTAGGGTTGTGATAGTCAGTTGTCTCAGCTTCATCATAGTCACCATTCCCTATGATAGCACAGCGCCGGAGTTTTGTCAAGCTCTAATACGGCCAGTCATCACACAAACGCCAGATGCGCACCCGAATCTCCTGAGTGTCGCCGAATTGCTTGACCACGTGTTCATCGCAGAAGGCGGCATCGTCCCTGAAAATAATTCCCTCCATTGCATCCAGCGCCGGTTTCAAATAGTTGTCGAGGTCCGGGCGGCGCCAGGGCCAGTTCTCATGCCTGCGGTAGCTCTTCGGCTTGACCATCTGCCAGATGATTTCGATGCGCAGGGGTTCGTCTAGCAGCGGCCCCTTGTATGCCAGCTTTGCGAATAGGGCGACTTTGGCTTTGAACTCTTTCCGGTCCGGTAAGTCCACACGGAACCTGCCGAACTGCCGCTTGCGTTCGCTGAGGAAGTGGCCGGGTATGACAAGTTCAATGATGGGGGTGTCGGTCATTGTCCCGCTCCTTTCATCGCGGCAATTGTGGGACGGCCTCGGCGTGGAAAAAGTTGCCGGTTAGGTAAAGTCTCTTTTATCCCTCCGGCCACCGAGAACCGCCCCGCCATTTCAAGCTATTCGGTTGTTGACTCGCGCTTGGGGACGAGTTTCTTTTCGTTGGCTATAAATGCCTCAAGCTCAGTGCGACAGCCTTTGCAGAGCCACATATAGACCTCCACCTCCCAGGGGCCGCCACACCGTTCGCAGGTGTAAATGCTGCCGTCGTCCACTGGAACTTCTTCTTTCGGTCGCGAACATAGCTTGCTCATATCCGTCTCCTCTCAGAAAAGATAGATTGGTCTTATCCAGCTTCGAAGGCTTCGGTATGGATAATAAAGGTCGCACCAAACGGTAGCCCCGCGTTGTTCTGCTCTACCTTGGTTTGCTCGCGAACCTCTGTCCATAACCTGCCTTAGCTGATACCCCTCGGGGAGTGACACCAGAACCCACGTTGCAAACGGGACGTCCAGCATCGCCGCCACTCGCATTGATACCTCGCGGCCTGATGCGGTTGTCCTGTTGCAGCCAGGATCAAACTCTGAATAGCACGTTATCCACGCCAACTTCTTCTCCGGCTCCCCGTCCAGATAGAGCAGCTTGGTGTAGCCCTGTCGCTGCCAGTCGGTTAGTACGCCGAAGTCACCAGCAAGGGCCTTGGCTGCCACGCGCTGCACGGGGTCGGCGGGCAGGTCGGCGGACCTAGCACGGGATATGGCCATAAGAATAACACAGAGTATCATAAAGATGAGAATACAGGTGGGCACCCAAGGGCTGCTAAGTTTCATCATCACCGTCTCCTTTCACCGGCACCACAATATCAGCGCCGCCGCTATCACGAGTATCAGAAATAGCCAGAGCATCCAGAGGCCATTAGAGCTGAGGCGGCTACGTTTGCGCTTGCGTATTGCTCTCATCTGTACTCCCTTCGTCGGCGATGTGCCATACTATTGTCTCCCCGCAACACATCGGCCAACCATTCAAAAGATAGTCGGCTACTTTACCCAGCGGCTTTTCTGCACCGCATTTGCGACAAGCAAGCTTGCCTCCGAATGATTGCAAGCTTGACCCAATGGCATCGGTGACGGTAACGCTATTCATCATCGCTCCCTTCGTCGGCGGGGTCAAGTGCTTTTATGTGTTCGGCTGCCATAGACAATGCGTCCTGGGCGGCCTCAATCCAAAGAAGCGGGTCTGCTACCCGACCAGCAATAGCCTCTTCGCTCCACTCTTGGGCGAAAGCAGTGTCAGTCTCCACCACACTATCCTTCCGCACCACCTCATAGGCGCACCCGTCGTCGGCGAGGTGGTAGCCGCAGTGGGAGCAATAAGTATCAGCGTACCATTCTCCAACGCCTTTACTTGTCTGCCAGGTATAATCAGATGGGCGAGATATTCCTTCTTCCGCTTTATGATAGTAACACCGCCCGCACCCACAGGCCCCATCAATCTTCGGCTTCGTCGGCAACTTCCAGAAGAACCCGCACCTACACTTCCCCTCAATCTTCATCGTCAGCCTCCAAGCGTAATTCCAGTCGTTTCCTTTAAGCTACGCGCCATAATAGAGTCTTTACCGTAGGTCTTGTCTCGCCACCGTTGGTGGCATTCCCTCACCACACGAGCCGCACCGTATTCATATATGGCTTCCAAAATAAGCACAGCGCGCTGGTAATATTGGTCAGTCCGCACGGTATCACATTCCTCTTGAGAGATAGTGTAACTATTTCCCTCAATCTTCATCGGTGGCCTCCCGTCCTAGTGCTATCTTCAAATGTTCGGGCAACTCGGTACACTCACAAGTCCACCAGAAATCCGAGCCGTCACTCATGCTATTGGACTTCATCCTTGCGTGACAGTATGGACAAGTTGGAGGACGCATTGCATCAGCATATCGCTCCAGATTCCGCGTCGCCTCGTCTATGTGGGCAACGACAACGCGCGCCCAGGCATCACCTATCCGGCGCAACCTACTCTTCGGTTTCATCGCTGGCCTCCCTGTTCTTCTTCTGTGCGTAAAACCACCTGTCCATCGGCTCCTTTGCGCTCACCGGCAAGTCCTCCAGCCGCGAGACCTTGTACGCCGCTAGCTTGCCCGCCCAATGTTCTTCGGGCATTCCAATTTCGCCCGCTGCCGCCCGGAACTTGTCGGCATTCTCCTTGCCCCAAGTGTCTTCTGCTTCTGGCTCCACCTGCCGCTTGCGCGAGGTCTGCTGGGCAACAGGGGAGTCCACTATCCGGTCGCCTTCGTCTAGCTCGGCCCCGCAGAACTGAGTGCCATAGCCACAGATTGCTAGCGCCCGCCCGATAGCTCCCGTCTCTGCCTTTTCTATGTAGTCAGCAAAGCCGCTGGGCGTCTCCGACTTGGTTCCCTCGGCCACCACAAGGCCTTCGGGGTTGACTATCTGGGCGCGGTAAATGGCCTTGGAATCGTCAATCACTTCTGGCGCAGTACGAATACCCCATCCGTCGTCTATGGGATGTTCACCACGGAACCAGACAAGCCGCCACTTTACCTCAAGGTATTCTTTCCCCTTGATATTGGTCATATGGTCTTCGGGCTTAAATCCGTTCTCGGCCATCGTCTTTGCCTCCCTGTTGTCTCGCATCGTGAAGTTCTTTGCGCAACGCAGATAGGTCTGCCTGCATCTGGTCACGTCTCTTTGTGAGCCAAGCCACTTCGTTTCTAAGTGCGACGTTCTCAGCAATCAACTCTTCAATTCCAGAGTCTGTGGCCGCGTCGGCCCAGTGTCCCATCAGCTTTGCCTCCCTGCTACTCAAACAGATTTTCGGGAACAGCATCGTCGCTATCGTCTACGTCTTCGCCCTCGTCAACGCAAGTCCTAATCGCAAAGTCAAGCCCCTCCCCGTCCTTGTCAAAGAATAACTCATCAATATCCTCGTCTGTTGGCTCCCAGGGCGACTCCTTCTCGCCCCCCAGCGGCTGCACCTGCACGGTATAAGACCGCGCCGGTTGTATCTGCTCGATGACCGGAACCATATCTGTCTCCGAAACCACTTCCCCGCTGCCAGTGTCGTAGCTGTCGTACCGCACAGGAACCTCCATTACTTCGCCTGTAGGCTCCCACACGGCCCGCCCGTCAGCATCGTAGACTATATGCTCACGAAGGGCTTTCCATAGCACCTTAGGGTCTCTAAGCTCCAGGAAAGCATCCATATCATCCAGAAGGTTCTCGCGCAGCCAGCGCAGGGCGCGCTCCTCGTTCTTCTCCGTCTTGGGCTTGGTGACGCGCCGGCTTATCTGACCCTCGGGTAGGTGCAAGGTCTTACCCTTCGCCGGGGGCATATCGCCGTAGAGTCCGTCAAGCAGGTAGGTGTGGCGAAGAATCTCCGGGTCAATGCGGTGCAACTCGCCCTCCAGCCAGACGTTAGTGTCATATATCCGCTGCACCGCGTGGGCCTTGTCGCGTTCGCGCTGCTCCTGTAACTCTCGTATCTGCGACAGCCGCCAGTCGGCGTTGTCCATAGCCAGTAGCTTGGCCTTCTCCTCGTCACCGTCGGCCTTCTCCAGCGCGGCCCCGTAGATTGAGTAGGACTGCTTCTCGTCACTCATCTTGATTGCCTCCCTTGTGTAACTTTGCTTGAATTTCATTGGCGTGCTTATTGCAGAGCAGATAAGTCAAATACGTGAAGTTGCTTTTGTTTCCACAGACACGAGCAACGACCTCCCCTTGGCATACCATCTCTGGTTCGCCATGATTTCCGGGCATAGGATATTGGCATTGAAGTCTTGTGGGGAACCAACGTACCTCGCCGCGCACAATTTCGGTTGCATCGGCCATCACTCCTCGCCTCCCTCGTGTGTTCTCAGCATTCTCAGCGCCCGTTGATTATCGTGGTTCGGCGTCCGCAGGCCCGATTTCCAATTCCAGACCGTCTGATAGCTAATGTGGCGCGAGTAATTCAGCAGATTGACGCCCCGGTACGCTGGGTCAACAAGCCGCTTTAGCCCGCCGTGACCGACGAAGGTATTTGCCAGGAGCCATTGTAAATCCTGCTGCCATTGTGGGTTATTGGTCATTGTGACTCTCTAAATGTAGTGATTTCTGCCGATTCGATGTACTCAGACCCATCTTTTGCTGACCCCTCGAAGGCTCGCGATTCTATGCCGCCACAAATGTTGTTCGCATTGCTGGCAATAAGCTGGTCAGCAATAGAGTCCTGGTCGAGGCGGACTATGATGTCGTTCCCGTTCCCGTCGTGGCAGCAGCGTAGCTCCTCAGTTGGGTCACGTTCCTCCCGACAGGCGGCCACCTCTTCTGCAACCTGGCGGGCGACCACCTCACCGATCGCGCTGTAAATTTCCTCACGGTCAAACTGGACAGTGTGTATTATGTTCATCGTCTTCTCCTTTCGGCGCGGCCACGGCTGCACGGTTTTCGGGGAAGCGTGCCGCCCGACGGGTTATGCGCTCTTCTCGCCCCGCCTGACGGTTATCCCCTGGCTCTCCAGCCGCCCGACCGCTTATGGCGAATCAGGTAGCTCTTGCAGGGAAGAGTCCTCACAGCCTTGGAACCACGAACCGCAGGCCGCGCCGATTATCAATGTGCAACTAAAGTATACCACAAATTAGCGAAGGTTAAACGTCCCGCTTCCCGTAAGCGTCCTTGTGTTTGTGCGCCGTGAACTCACCCACCGCCATCAGCGTCTTCGCGGTCACTGCCGGGCCGGGGCTTGGGGCAGCAGCATCGGGGTTATTGTAGTGTTCCCGCCACCAACCTTCATATGTGCTTGCCCAGTGCTCGGCCTTCCTCTCGGCCCTGCCACGTGCCCTCATCAGCGACATAATCAAACCCAGGCAAATCAGGTAGCCGACAACTACCGCGAACACTCCCCAGCCAGTTATTGCAGCGGTCTCAGGCAGTATGGATTGTAGCCAATCTACGGGGGTCATTTCGGTCCTCCCGTCAGGCTTATTATCTGCGGGGCCGCAAGCAAGCTGCAAACCCCCAGCAGCACAATTGATAACACTATGCCGGGCGCATAGTCCTCCCGAAGGTAGTGATTCAAGAATGCTGTGTGTACTACGCACGCCCAGAACAGAACACAAAGAGCGACAATCTGTAGGGTCATTTCGCTTCCTCCTTGGTTTCGTCGGATTCCTCGCGGGCTTGGTGATTTATCATGCCCCTCCCAGTGCAGCGAGTACACTGGGGTGAATAGCCCCGGCCCTTCTTGGCCCATTCGGGGTCGGGTTCGTCGTCATCGGTCAGCAATGTGTAGCCAATGCCCGAACAGGCAGGGCAGACAGATTTCCTTCCCGCGACAATCTCCCTGAAATTATCGCAGCATTGACCACATACTGCCCCATCCATAGCTGCCTTGTAGCCGCCCCTCTCCTTCTCCAGCCAGGCGACCTCGTTGGCTAATACATATATCTCCGAACTTCGCAAGTGTTCATTGTCAGCCCATTTGCGTATACGCTCACTCAGATTCATCTTCACCCTCCCCCGGCAGCGAACCGTCCAGCCAACCGATGATTTCCGTGATATTCCGCGTGACATCTCTGCGTTTCAGGATGCCGACCTCAAGCTCAAGCAGGTCGTGGTCACGCAACTTCTCCAGCATTGCAATCGTAGCCTCGCCAGTAGCCACAACCTCCTGCCATTCCGCGCGCAACCGGCCAGTGGTCATCTGCAAAGTCTGGCGGGCCTGGCGGAGTCTATCAGTAGTCACAAATTGGTCATCAGAGAGCAAGCAACCCGCCCTGTCCAGCATCCCGTCCACATCGTCCAGCTTGTCAATTAGGTGATTCATTTGCGGCCTCCAATGCTCGTCTCAGTAACTCGTCGGCCATCTCGCGGACTTCGGCGGCGCGGTACTGTATTGGGTGCAGTGCACTTATTATGCCTATACTACCATCAGGAAAAGTCCTTGCCCTATTCACGTAATACAAAGGACGGTCATAGATAAGGATAGACTTATCCGCCACCTCGTTCCCGAAGCGCACCCGCACCGCCTCCTGATAGTAATCCAGCAGGGCCTCACCCTTCAGTTCGGTTGCCATCCTGGGCCTCCTTGCTACGCTTAATGAGGTCCCATAGATTGCCGCGAACATCTTGGAGTGTGTGAAAGGCCTTCTTGATATTGCTTCTTTTCTCTTGCGTCATTAGTATCCAGTGTTCGACGGTGCCCAATCCCTTGTAAATCTCTAACAACTCATTATGGCTTGCCATCATCAGTCCTCCCTTGTCTATGGTAGGTGTCTATCCTGCACGGCGCCGTAGTAGTTCTCACAATGCTCAATCCGCGCCAGCTCAGACAATGCCAGCCAGGCCAGACCGTGGGGCTTGAGGTCAGTATCATCAATCGCTTGCTCGGCAGCCCACTGGTCAACCTCAATCTTTAGCTCATACTGGTCTGCCGGCGGCTCGGTTGCCATCAGATAGCGCGGGTAGACAATCTCAGGAATGTCCTCAGTGTTGATTGGCTGAGTCATCGGACGATAGACAGGACGCGGGAAGCATTCATCGCAAAAGCTCAGGTGGACAACGCTGGGCTGGCCAGGCAAGTCTTCGCGCCACCCATCGGCCCCACAGTTATCACATATCCAGCGTTGCATCACTCGCCCTCCTCATATTCTCCGATTTCGATAACGCGCATCTTGCCGGGCGGGGGGAAGCCGAGGGCGGCTAGCGCGCCTCCCGTGAGGGGACAGTAGAGAATATATCCCACAACTATCCGTCTACTAGCGCCGCCCATCCAGCGACCCGCGATGCAGGTGCTTATAGACTTCAACTCCGGCTCATCCTCCCAGATGCAGCAACGATATGTATCTCTATACCCGCAGGCATCAGTTGTCAGATACAGTCTCAGGCTCATCGTCCTACCTCCACCATATTATCTGATTGTTTCCTATTTGCCCTTACTCGGCTACACAACTCTTCTGCGCAGGCGGGGCAAGCGGGGATGCCCAAGCTGATGTAAGCGAACTCCCCGTAGCCATCCCGAGGATAGTCACCACCGTCTGCCTTTTCTGTTCGCATTATGCCAGCGAAACGATTGCAGAGTGTCATCCCCCCAACGACTGTACCCTTGCCCTCGATTGCGTTCGCCATTGTGTGATAGCACAGCGCATCGGGCGACCCAAGGGTGTCCTCGCCGAGAACAACAAATGTCCACAAATCCTCTTGTCTCTCTACCCCCAACGTGGCCATTAAGTCAGCTATTATATGCGATGCCATCATCTTACCTCCACCATAGCCGCGAAACGATTGTGCGGCCAATGAGTTTATTCACTATTCTCTTGACTATCCGCAGCGTTGACAGTGCGCGCAGGTCGCCGAGCAGACGGGCTAGCGAGTAACAGTAGCTACGCATCGGCGGGCTCCTTTGCGGACGGGCGCAGAACTGTCTCAGACCAACCACAGGCATCGCATCGCCACTCAATAGTTCGCGCTGTCTTTCGCCCCAGCATAACAGTCCATTCTACAGTGCAGATGGGGCAGCGTTCGGGGACAGTGGCTTCTACGTCTGCCTTCCATCGAAGGGCTTTTGCGCTAAGCATCATTACCTCCCTTTCATATCCGGCGCGGCTACATCATCGGTGCTTCTCGGCGGCCTCGCCTTGTTGCTCCTCGGTTGCAGCCGCGCCGGTTCACTATTGCAACTTCTCCCGCAGCCCCCGCCAGGCCATTCGCGCTGGCCGCAAACTGGTCAGGACGCAGATGGTGAGTAGACAGTAGAGTGTGATGGTCATTGTGGGCCTCCCTGTTGGTGTCTTGTATTCTTAGTATACCACGCCTGCCAGAAACTAAACCTAACTCCTACAGAAATCATTGTATATTATTCTGGGAGTAATGTCAAGCGTATGGGGAAAGTTCTTTCCAGCGAAGAAGAAAACCGCCGACCTGCACCTGACCGGGAGGGTGGGGAGTCAAGCACAAGTCGGCGGCAAGTTTAGTTCATCCAGTGAGACATCAGCATCATCAGCGCACCACCAACGAGCATCCAGAAGATGGCAGTGCAGCCCATCTTTATCCGGCCCTCGGCGCGCCAGAGTTTCAGTAGTAGCCTTACCATAGCGAAATCTCTTTCGCCTGTCGGAAGTACGGCATATAGCAGTCCAGCTTCTTATCGTAGCCGATGCCGAAACGGTAGTCGGTCCCGGTGAGCTTGTAGCTAAACCCGATGCCCAAGGGGCTGACCCCCCACACGTCAAAGAAGAACGGCTTGCCCACCAGGTGGACGAGTGCATAATTACCCATTAGCAGGATGTGCCCGTCGCTGCTTTGGATGCCATCGCCACGCAACTCCAGTGCGAACCCGGCACTCACCTCGTCCGGTACGAGCGGTTGTAGTATCTGTCCAAGCTCCTCCCACAAGGGAGCAGCGGAAGCAGGCAGCACCAGCGCAAGCACCAGTGCCACCGTCACGATATATTTAATCATCTGTGTCACCTCCCCCCTTACATTCTCTGCACACAGTTAGCCCAAAGGCCTCTTCAAGTCCTCGAATTGAATAGCAGATAGTGATGCCTAATTCTCGCGCCCGTTCCCGTTCGGCGAGGGCACCTTGGCTCTTTGCCCAACCGGGCAGCATCAGAACAGCATCACAGCAATCCAGCCAGAGCAGGTCAGTTTCCAGGTAGACTTCCTTCGGGATGTCTTCGTAGAGCATATCAAAGTCAGCAGTCATTGAGTGCGGGCAGAACGGGGCAAAGCCGCGCCGGAATAATTCGGCGGCGGCGTCCATAGCCTGAGCAATATTCTCCTGCTTCTCGCCATTGGTCGCTGCTGTGTAGGGGCCTGCGATGTAGACCTTCTTCATTGCTCTCCTCCAAACATACATCTCTGGATAAATAAGCACAGCCAGAACGACCCCGCCAGGGCGCAAGTGGCTGCCATCAGGAACAGGCCCAGCGAATAGGCCGACGCAGCTATTGCCCACAGCCCTAAGCAGGTTATACTGCTCGTCTGATATGTTATTGCACTTACCCGGTGTCTGAATCCGTGGATAACCTGCACGGCTACTGCGTACGAAAATGCCACATTGGCTATGGCTATAATCAGGTCCTCGATAATCACTGAATCACCTTGATGTCGTGCTTGCGCCTGCTGAGGTCTATAGCTGAGACCCCCAGGCTGCACGGTTTGTACGCCATGTCCGAAGGGTAGCCCCGATATTGCAGGAAGCTGGGGCAGAGAGCCACGCGCCGCGTCTTATTGTCCACGGTCAGAGAGTCTGGGTCTGGGTCCCGGCTCAGGTCTTTCGCGTTGATTTCGTAGTGCAGATGGCCCAGTGTTACCAGTTCATCGGTGACGTTTCTGAGTATCTGGAGGCCAGCATTGAGCTTGCCGCCCTCCGTCCTCGCCCCGCCGCGCCCGTGGTGGTGATAGTGCAGGTACACTTCATCGTCTAAGCAGTGCTTGATATGCCCAGCCATTCCCCAGAACGGCAGGTCAATGCGCTGCGCTAACTGGCGCGCCGGTGAATACTCTACGTCCTCAGCACGGAGTAGTCGCTTCTCGTGGTTGCCGTCGAAGACCACAATGCCCCGCGTGATTATCGGGCGCAGTGCTTTTGATAGCAAGTCCAGTGCGCGCTCCACGCTACAGAACTGCTCGGTCTTACCGCCGGGGCCGCTCTTGGTGGCCATATCAAAGCTGTCACCGCCGAGGAACCAGCGCACCCGAGGGTTCTTCCTAATCCAATCGCAAAGTTCGGCCAGTCGAGCAAAGTCACAACCGATATGACCAACGTGAATGTCGCAGATAGGGATGAGCTTGCCCGTGGCCACCTTATCCGGTAAGTCCCAAACGTATTCCAGTACCTCCTCCTTCTCCTGTGATAGCAGCAGGTAGTCATCCCAGAGTTCCTGCGTTGTCCTCTCTGGGTATGGCCCCTGCTGCATATCCGTCTCCTGCCACTCGCGGCCCATCCGTGCTAGGCCCATTTTTATCCACTGATTACTCACGGACTTATATGTTTGGTAGCCGAGGAACCGCCCGGCGGCTGCCGCGTTGCCCTTGAACCGCTTGTGCAGCAGCAGGAACGCCACGTCCTCGCCGAGTTCGCGCTTGAGCATTCCCTTCTGGCCCTTGTACTTCTCAAACTCGCGCTCGGCCTGCGCTATCAGGTCAGCTAGTTCCATCGTAGTCTCCCTTCGCTAATACCATTAGGCTGGCCCAGCCGTCGCGGTCAAGGCTTCGTCCACAAACATAGCAGTAGCCGTTTCGCCCCTCAGGTTTAATACCCAGCGTCATAATGACGCCTTCCGCAAGCTCCGCACTCCACTCTTTGCCAGTCCAGTTGAATAGTCCGCATTTGCAATGATGCTTAATCCTGTGCATCGGCGGCCTCCTCTGAGTAACAACGACCATCAGTGATAGAATGTCTGCAAGCGCCGCATTCGTGTGCGCCAGAGGCCTCGTAAATCAGCCTTCGCGCCCAGCCCCTCCCATTAGTACAATGACGATAGCCCTCATTTTCTAGGGTCGCTTCTGCCCCTGCCAACTCCTTCTCCAATATGGCGGCGCGGTCGGCCCATCGTATTGCAAGTGGAGACCTGTAGTACGGGTGCGATTGGATTGCCGAATAGTATCTAATCTCCTCACTCAGCAGCTTCATCATTCCCCTCCCTTGCGAATGTACACTTTTGACTGGTCATCCAGGTGCTTGTAAGCATCCAGCACGATATGCTCCCTGTCGCCGAATAGCTCCTGCCACTCGTCTTTACGAGGACTCGTAGCTATCACGAAGTCCCGCCGCGCATCGCCGGTCAGCACGACTACCTTGACGCCACCGTCCATAAAGCGCGCCACCGCCTGCCGATACTCGTACTTGTCCATAAGCGTACCAGGGCAGGTCTTGGAGGAGTAGTCCGAGTGGAAGTCCACGTCCTCTTCGTCTAAGCCAAAGCGTTCGCAGAGGGCGGCTACTACTAACTGACCCGCCGCGAGGCCGGTGTAGGTGGCGGGATTGTCCAGCGCCCTGCGTTCCGTGGGGCCGCCGCCGAAGTCAGCGATGTAGGCTACGCCGATGCTGCGAGAATTGAAGCCTTTGGCGTGGGCGCCGACCTTCTCAAACGGGCAGCAGAAGAAGACCTCACCGGACGGGCCGAATTGGACGTGGTATCCGTGGTCATTCCGAATCGGCCACCAACGCGCATGAGTCCGGCCAATGCTAGCTACGGTCTCAATCCCTATGAAGTCAACCGCGCTTGGCTCCCAAGAGTGATGCACGATGATGTAGTCAATGCGCCGGTCAATCTGGAGTTGGGCAATCTCACGACACGCCTCGTCAAGGGTCAACTGTCTCTCGTTGGGCATGACGTTGCCTCCCTGTATATTCAGTGTAGACATTTAAGCCCTCGGTTAAACATGGCGCCGGGGCTACCCGTTGGCCGCCAGCCGTATAAGGCGTTTTAAGCCTCATTGCAGGCAGCCCCGACGTAGACCTTAGCTAACCTGTTAAGCGCGTCTTAGCGAGGCTGTGTGCGCCCTGAGATGAGGCCCAGGCTACAAACCAGTTAAGCAGGAACTGTTCAAGCCCACAACCGCCCGCCGCCGAGCAGATACCGATAGCGGCAAAGCCTGCCACCGCTATTGACAGGATGCGCTTCTGCGCCTTGGCCCTGTTCGACTCGTCGGCGAACCAGGCCTTGGCAATATGCCTGCCCATCCACAGGACAAGCGATACGCCGATGCCGGCCACGGCTGCCTGTTGTTCGGGTGTCAGATTATTCAGTAGCTCTATCACGTTAGTCTCCCTTCGCAGCGAACACTTTGATAACCGCAACGGCTACCATCCCAAAGAAGCCGAGGACGCCGCCGAATATCTTTACCCGGCCCTTCCACGCACCGAAGTCACGCTCCAGGCTGCCTATTCTGTCTACCTGGTAGCAGTCGTGACGGGCCTGCACCTGCTTTTCTATACCGTCCAGCTTAGTGTCGGTAGCGGCCTGCCACTTCTCGGTAATTTCCACAGCCTTGAGAAGGGAGCCTAGCGTCCTCTCAATATTATCCTGCGGCGGCATTGGCAATCTCCTTTACGGGACTTCTATGACGTGGACGCGGAACCATTCGAGCATTACCTGATCGGTGCTGTCTGTCCACTTCCAGCGGACGCCATAGTATCCTGCTGAAAAACTTGAGTCCACGTTTAGCTGGTAGAGCAGCCGGTCATTGGCATTGTCAATCGTGAAGTCAGCGTCAGCCTGCGTCTTCTCTGTGAGGACGGTGTTGCCGTCATTGTCATATATGATAATGCTGGCCGTGCTGATGGTGAAGGACGCTCCCGCACGGGCGGCTATATCACAGGGCAGCTCAAAGTCCTCGCCGACGATTAGGTGGAAGCTGTAAGTTTGGGTCGGCTTACTCATGTCGGTTCCCCCTTGTACGGGCGTTGACCTGGACTGGCAAAGTAAGGCCGCTCACCCGGCGTAGCTGTGTACGGGCGCTGGCCGGGGTGGGCGAATAGTTCTGGAGGGGTCGCCGTGACCAATACTTCATCTCCCACCAACCAGAAGGCATCGTTATCGTTTTGGCAATTATAGGTTGTGGTTATCCAATTAACCGAACGGGCTGCTGCCGATATGCTTGCTTCGTCAAGGCTGCCGTCCAGCAACTCGCCACCTCCAGCATTTCGCCCGAAGTAGAATGGCTGCTCATTGTCCTGCACATTGCCGGCTTTCGCGGTAGTAGTGCCATCGGTGCCTGCGTCAATATATAGCTTTAGGTTGCTGCCATTATACACGCCTGCTATGTGATGCCAGGCCCCCAGAGACCAGTTGGTAGCATCGTCATGGACTGTAGTATCAACTCGGAAAGACACATCCGGGCCGAGGTCAGAGTAAAGCACATACTTAAAAAACGGGGCAACGTGCGCGGCTGCGTGGGGGCGGCCTATCAGTACCCGTTGTACAGCGTTAGAGTACGCCCAGCACATCAACGTTACTTTATCGCCGCCAATATCAAGGGCGGCATCGTTCGGCACAATAATATAGTCGTCTGCTCCGTCGAAAGTCTGGCCCAGCCCCACCACACCCGCCTTACCTGTATCACTCACATAATCGTCACCGTGCAGTAGGTTGTCGGATAAATCCTTGTAGAGATTGGCAGTACCAGTGCCTGCCGCAGCTTCTTGCAGGGGCCAGTAGCCAACCCAATTGTCTGCTGATAGATATACGGTCTGCTGCTGGTCAATAGCACCATCGTCACGGTAGTATAGCCGCAGGATAGTATCGGACGCACCGGCCACCGACGGAATCAGAATGTGAATTACCAGCCTTTCAGAACCGCCCGTGGCGTCATATTCTACAATGTCGTGCTTGAGTTGAGTCACTGCATCGTTGAGCGTGACGGCTATGTCGTTGGCCGAGCTAACAACTGTGCTAAATATACTGGCAGCGCCGCCCTCGTAATTGTCGCCGCCGTTCTCAATAACCAGCACACACGGAAAGCCGGACTCGCCCGCATCGGGCATAGTCGCCGCAACCTGCGCGCTGGCTACGATTATCGGAACGTAAGCGTCCCAGTCCAATGCAGTGAACGCCACAGCTTATCCCCCTTCTATCAAGTCCGCTATCCTGTCGTCAATGTCTGCCAGCACATCATCAACCTCGGCAACGTCGTCTGCGTCAAACTGTTCCTCCTCCAAGACTCCTGCGCGCAGTGCCGCGAGATTAGCCTTAATCGCAACCAGTTGCCCTATTGCAGAATACGCCTGGCTCTTTAGGGCCTCTAGGCTATCCACTACGTCGTTATACCGCTTTCCTTCTTTGAGCGTTTTCCTTGCCATCTCAGAACCTCCTATAGTCTTCGGAATGTACTGCCGCCCCGCCCCAGCATCCCCTGCCCGTAACCAGCGGGGTCTCGGAACCAAGGCGGTAGCATCTTACCTATCAAGCCCGGCTCCCGCGCCTGGTCTTCGGCAGGCCCCAGGATAGCACGTGGACTTTTCAATTGCATCTCCATATCAAAGCTGTCCTGCTTATAAGTATACACCACGCGCTCGCATCCGAGCAAGCCGTTAGTGTCTAAACTGGTGTACCTCCGAGTGTCCAAGCCCACCGGGAGGCCGTGTAGCTGAATCAAACCCAGGTAAGGATGAATCAAGCGCGGCTCGCCGATATAGCGGAAGGTTCCCTGCCAGTACGGTGTTGACCAGGCGAGGAAGTAATTCTCGGCGAACACATCCATCTGGTCTTTGCTGTTGGTGCTGATATTCTGACCGGCTATCCGGGGGCCGTAAATATCATCGCTATCCTGTAGCTCCTGCGGGGAACCGCCGAACCCATCACTCACATCATAATACTTCTCTACCTGATTGCTCAGTTGGAATGCTTGCGGGAGTGTTGCCTGTGAAAACATCGGGCCGTCTACCCAAATCTTCTCGCCGCCAGATGCAGAAGCGTTAATGCGTAGCAGTATACCGGGGCAACCGTGTGCAGTGTTGGCCGGGGCAGTCATTGTTTGCTGCTCTTCTTCCCAGCCGCCCCCTGCATGAGAAACCCAGCCAGTATCTGTATTGCTTATCCGAGTGCCGTCAGCCTCAAACCAGTGCCAGTTGACAGCGTAGTCAAGGTAGGTATTCGCACCGCTCCAGTAGACTCTATACTCGAACATATAATCCTGCCCGGCGACTGCTTCGGGAAGTGCGTTATAACCGTCAGTCAGTACAGCGTCCATATTCTCGTCAACGGCGGCAGGCTGCTCCAGTGTGGTGTAGTACGTCACCGGATGTATCCAGATATGCGTAGGGTCTTCGCGCTCACCGCCGCCGACGCCATAGTCAATGAAGTTTATGCCACTGCCGCCGACAAGTTCCGGTTCGGCTGCCGAATATGGTGTACTGGCTACCGCTGGATTCGGGTCAGTGCTATTCAATGACTCGGCTATCACCACCCAATCCTTCCAATCAAACCAATACCAGTATTCGTCAACGCCCCCGCCACCCCACACCCCATCTGCTGGATTACAGGCGAGGAAGTCAGCGTTACTGACAAGCAGGTTCCCGCTGCTGTCTCCATAAGGGTCTTGCCGCTCCTCGCCGCGCAGATGAATGCGGTTGACAATGTTATCCCCGCGCAATTCCAGCGGCGAGGTGGCGAACAGGTCATCCCAGGCGAAGTGATGGTCTATTACATCCGTTACCCAGGCCTGTTGCGTATCAGTAGCACTTGGCAAATCCAGCATGAAGAGCACGCGATTATTCCCAAACATATGAATACCGGAGACCGGATTATGTATGTACGTCACACCCCAGATAGATGCGCCGACCTTAGCCAGCTCATTCATAAGCTGGTAGCCATCGGTGCGAGGCGTGAAGTAGCCCTCCATCTCGACTCCCGTTGCACCCGAAACACGGGCGGGGAAAACGTAGCCCTGGAACCCATAGAGTGTATTTATCAAGTTCATAAAGACCTCGGCTATCCAAATCTGCGAGTAGGTTACATTAGCACCCGCCCGCTCGTCAGCCCGCCACGCCGCCCCCCAGTCCTGTAGCCACGAGAACATCACGCGGGGGCCGACGCCCTGCACCTCTACCTGGTCCTCGCGCAGATAGCGCACGGTCTGGATTATGCCCTCGTACCACACATCACCGTTGACCGTAATGCGCAGGAAGGCGCCGATGGGGAAGTTGTCCCTGGCCACCAAGTCGAGGTGAATGTTATACCGTTCGGACTTGTACCCCTCGTTGAAGGTGATGCTGAAAGGCCCGGCGCCGCCCATCATTGCCAGCTCCCACTCGGCATTCTCAATAGCGTCGGTGCGGTGCAGGATATTGCCTGACCAGTCCAGCACCTCGACGTAGACCTCGGGGCGAGGAACGGACTGCGGATAGCTGCGCGTCGGCCCGTCCGTGCTTTCGATGACAGAAAGCTGATAGGTGGCGACGACTGTCTTGTCTGCAACCAGGACAGATGCCCAGAGCTTATTAGCGGACTGTAGCACCCCGCCGACGTACCAGCCAACCCAGAGCCAATTCGCTGGGTCAGTGGCGGGGGCGGTAAGTATTACATTGGTTCCGTCGGCATAGATAAGCGCAAAGTCTGCATTCTGTGGAGGTGATAATGGCGTCCTGTCTGGAAACGGGCTGAATTGTATCGAAGGGGTCAGGCTGTCATGGGAAGTGACCGTTACTGTCCAGACCTTTGTGTATGTAGCTACTACCGTTGTGTCATTGTCGAGGCTGAAGTTCCAAGCCTTATTCGCAGACTGTGGGGCAGCTCCGATATACCAGCCAAGCCAGTCCCATCCCGCGGGGTCTATCGCCGGCGCAGTCAGCGTCACGCTTTCGCTGGCATTGTACTCTAATGCGAAATCACAATTCTGGGGGCTGCCCAGCGCAGCTTCGTCGGGTGTAGGGTCGAATACTATTGAGGGCGTCAGGCCGTCGTGTGAATTGACCGTCAACGCCTTTGTCGTTACACCCGTACTCCCCTCCGCAAACGCAAACCAATGATAATCTTCATCACCATCGTTGACGCGCAGATGTGTACCTACTTGGAAACTGTCAGCATCCATCTCCTCAATTACATTGTCAGTCGAAACAGTATCATTAACGCAACTAACGCCTTCAGTAACACCCCGTTGCGTGGTGCGGAATGGGGTATCCTGAGGCGAAATGAAGCCCACATACTTCACTACAACCAAATCTGCATCTAGCGCCGTGGCTATATCACGGTCGTCAACACCATTACCCGCATAGGCACCGATTTCGCAGATGGCCGAGGCTGCAAAAGCAGCAAAGTAGTATTCTCTGTCAACAGTACTAACATCAGCGTCCGTGCCTATTTGAAAATTTCCCACACCAAACGCCTGAATCCTATTTGTACCATCAGGCTCATTCGTCCACGTGTGGCACTTGCCCGCATCATCTTCAATATCGCGGAAGACGCCCTCAGAACCGAAACCATCGCCTTTCACCCATACTAGGGCTGGCGTAGTACAACCAGCGCAGGCTATATCACGGTCATCATTCCCATCACCAGTATAGGTGCCAACTGCAAAGTCACCTGCCCCGTCATCCCGAAAGAAAAGCATTGCATAGCTGGCTCCGTTAGCATTTACATCGGCACGGGTGCCCAGAGTACAACCATCAGCCGTCAATGTTTTGATACAGTCTACTCTACCTGCAAAAGCAGGACCTAGCCACTGACTA